>Ga0114939_10000109_pt1 | contig 66599 bp, 58 predicted proteins | sample AshMeaCrysSpring_FD_87196 | JGI IMG/M metagenome (GOLD analysis project Ga0114939, IMG submission 87196) | Groundwater microbial communities from Big Spring, Nevada to study Microbial Dark Matter (Phase II) - Ash Meadows Crystal Spring | ecosystem: Environmental > Aquatic > Deep subsurface >...
CGCTTCGAGTTGCCCTTCGAGTACCTGCGCGTCTATTCGCCCTCGGCCGAGGTGCGTGGCCACGGGCCGGGCCAGGAAACGCTGCAGCTCGGCAAGCATGAGGTCGGTATCCGCTCGGTGGACCGGGTCGGCAACTACGCCGTGCGGCTGGCGTTTGACGACGGTCACGACACGGGCCTCTACACCTGGGACTACCTGCACGAGCTCGGCACGACCCACGGCGAAAAGTGGCAGCAGTACCTCGACCGTGTCGCGAAGCTCGGGCTGCCGTATCCGACGCTGGTGCCATCACGGCCGGTGCACAAGTAGACTCGCACACGGAGGTGCAGGATGGCGAGCCTGATGCGGAGACGAAAGGTCCCGACATCGATGCTGCTGCTCGCTGCGGCTCTTGGCGCGGCGCCCGCGAATCTCCCAGCGGCGGAGCAGGAACAGGTTTACCTGTTTCTGCGCAACAACAAGATCTACCTGCGCGTCCCGGACGGCCCGGAGTACCCGGCGAGCATCCGCTCGCCCGTGTACGAGTCGTATGCCGCGGAACGCGTCACGGGGTGCACGCAGGATCCGGAGATCCGCGAGAGGACCGACGTGCTCCAGTTCTACAAGCCGCGCAAAGGCGGCGAAATCGGCCGGGTGCACGTCGAGCTGCTGGTCAACCCTGCAGGTCGCGTGGCGGCAATCCAGGTCCTCGAGTCCGCCGGCTCGCTGGCCCTCTACTCGGTCCTGAATGCGCTCCAGGGCTGGAAGTTCGTTCCGGGCAATGCCGAGGACGGGCAGCCCGCGTGGTGCCGGTTCGAGGTCGCGGTCGAGTTCGTCCCGCCTGGGAGCGCGACCGACCGGTAGGCCTGCCGCCGTCCGGGCATCCGGGACCGCGTAGAATGGTCGGCCTCATGAGCGAGAACGCCCCCAAGACCCCGCGCGATTCCGGCGCGGGCACCGCCGACTTCGGCTACAGGGAAGTGCCTGCCGCCGAGAAGGCGAAGCACGTCCGCGCTGTGTTCGACTCGGTAGCCGGCAAGTACGACCTGATGAACGACCTCATGTCGGCGGGTGTGCACCGGCTGTGGAAGCGCTACGCGCTGTCGCAAACCGGGCTGCGGCCCGGCCAGTCCGCACTCGACGTCGCGGGCGGCACCGGCGACCTCGCCGCGGGCATGGCCGCCCAGGTCGGCGAGCGCGGCCTCGTGGTGCTCTCCGACATCAACGCCGCGATGCTCGCGGTCGGCCGCGACCGCCTGCTCGACCGCGGCCTGATGCGCAACGTGCGCTTCTCGCTGGCGAATGCCGAGTGCCTGCCCTTCGAGGAGGAGAGCTTCGACTGCGTGACCATCGGCTTCGGGCTGCGCAACGTCACGGACAAGCCCGCCGCACTCGCCTCGATGCGCCGCGTGCTGAAGCCGGGCGGCCGGCTGCTGGTGCTCGAGTTCTCGAAGCCCGTCGTGCCGGGGCTCAAGCCGGTCTACGACGTGTACTCGTTCAGCGTGCTTCCGTGGCTTGGCAGGCGCGTGGCGGGCGATTCCGACAGCTATCAGTATCTCGCCGAGTCGATCCGCCGTTTCCCCGACCAGGAGACGCTGAAGGCGATGATGGAGGGTGCGGGCCTCGAAGACTGTCGCTACCACAACCTCTCGGGTGGCATCGTGGCGCTGCACAAGGGCTTCCGGTACTGACATGGTGCTCGACCGGCTCGAGGCGATCCTCAATCGCAACGTCGCAGACTCGCGCCGTGCGCAGGCGCTCGCGCGCCAGCTCGACGGCCGCGCGATGTCGCTCGCCGTCGAAGGCACGCCGGTTACGATCTTCCTGCGCGCCGAAGGCGGCCGCCTCGCGCTCACGCCGCGTCATGACGGCGCCGCGGATGCGAGCATTTCCGGTACGCCGGTCGCACTGCTCGCGCTCGCGGGCCCGCGCGGCGAGGGCGCGGTGCGCGGCGGTAGCGTGCGCATCGAGGGCGACGCCGAGGTGGCCCAGCGCTTCCGCGAGCTGCTGTCCGAGACGCGGCCCGACTTCGAGGAAGAGCTGTCGCGCGTGGTCGGCGACGTCGCGGCCCGCCGCGTCGCAAACTTCGCCCGCGACTTCATCGAGTGGGGACGGCGCGCCTCGGGCTCGTTCGCGGGCAGCGTGGCCGAGTACCTCCAGGAAGAGGGCCGCGACCTGCCCTCCCGTACCGAGGTCGAGGAGTTCCTCGCGGCTGTCGACCGGCTCCGCGATGACACCGAAAGGCTCGAGGCCCGGCTCGATCGCCTCGCGGCCGCCGCTGCGCGTCCGGCCCGCGGCTCCACCTGATTCACGCAATGCGCCTGCGCGTAGTTGCCCGTCTGCTGCAGATCCAGCGCGTGCTCGTGCGTCACGGGCTCGACGAGATCGTGCTCGCCGCGCACCTGTTCCGGCCATTGCGTTTCGCGTTCTACCTCTCGCCAGCGACCTGGTTCGAGAGGCGGAAAGGCGGCACGCGCGGCGAGCGCATCCGCCTCGCACTCGAGGAGCTCGGACCGATCTTCGTGAAGTTCGGCCAGGCGCTGTCGACGCGGCGCGACCTGCTGCCCGCCGACATCGCGGATCAGCTCGAGAAGCTGCAGGACCGCGTGCCGCCGTTCCCGGGCGCCGAAGCGCGCGCCATCGTCGAACATGCCTACGGCAGGCCCGTGACCGAGGTGTTCGCGGAGTTCGACGAGACGCCGCTGGCCGCTGCCTCGATCGCCCAGGTGCATGCCGCCAGGCTGCGCTCAGGCGAAGAGGTCGTGGTGAAGGTGATCCGGCCGGGCGTACGTGCGCTCATCGAGCGCGACCTCGAGGTGATGCACACGCTGGCGCGGCTGGTGCTCGATTACGCGAGCGAGGGCCATCGCCTGCGCCCGACCGAAGTCGTGGATGAGTACGAGAAGACGATCTTCGACGAGCTCGACCTCATGCGCGAGGCGGCGAATGCCGCGCAGCTGAAGCGGAATTTCGCGGGTAGCGAACTGCTTCACGTGCCCGGCGTCTACTGGGACTACTGTCGCCCGGACGCGATGGTCATGGAACGCATCCGTGGCGTGCTGATAAACGACCTCGAAGGGCTGCACGTCGCCGGCGCCAACATCCAGCGCCTGGCGGAGAACGGCGTCACGATCTTCTTCACGCAGGTGCTGCGTCACAATTTCTTCCACGCCGACATGCACCCGGGCAACATCTTCGTGCAGCTCGGGGATCCCGAGTACCCGAAGTACTGTGCCGTGGACTTCGGCATCATGGGCACGCTCACGGCGCGCGACCAGCACTACCTGGCCGAGAATTTCCTCGCATTCTTCGACCGCGATTACCGTCGCGTCGCGCAGCTGCATGTCGATTCGGGCTGGGTGCCCGCAGACACGCGCGTCGACGAGCTCGAGACCGCCGTCCGGACCGTGTGCGAGCCAATCTTCAACAAGCCGCTGTCGGAGATCTCGTTCGCACAGGTGCTGCTGCGCCTGTTCGAGGTGGCGCGCCGCTTCCAGATGACCGTGCAGCCGCAGCTGATCCTGCTGCAGAAGACGCTGCTGCAGATCGAGGGCCTCGGCCGCCAGCTGTATCCGGAGCTCGACCTGTGGAAGACGGCGCAGCCCGTGCTGCGGGAATGGGCTGCCGACCGCCTGAGCGGGCGCAATCTCGCCGACCAGCTGCGTCGCCAGCTTCCCGACTTGAACGAGGCGCTGCGCATGCTGCCGCAGGTTCTGCTGCACGCCGTGCAGCAGGCCTCGGCGGGCGAGTTCCGCGTCCGCGTCGAGCAGTCCGGCGTCGAGGAACTGCGCCGCGAGATGCAGGTGAGTGCCCGTCGGCGCGACAAGACGATGGTGGGGGCAGCCACGCTGCTCGGCGGCATCGTCTGGCTGGCGGTGAGCATGAACCCCTGGCCCGGCGTCGTGCTGTGCGCCGCGGGCCTGCTCGCGGTGGTCATCGGCCGCCGCTGAGCACACGCGTGCGCGGGACGGACGCGGCTTTCCGTCAAGTCAACGCGTTTCGATCCAGGTCGCGCGCGCCCGCGCGCAGAGCTCGCCGTCCTCGTCGAAAATCGCCGTGCCCGCGACGTGCTTGCGCCCCTCGGCCGCGATGCGCCAGCCGATGACCGTGCACGATTCGCCGACGTGCACGCGCCGGTCGATGTGCGCCTGCATCTCGCCGAGCAGCATCACCCGCCGGCCGCCCGAGACGGCGAAGTAGCCCGGACAATCGAGGGCGGCCCAGTGGAACTCGGCGGCGACCTTGCCGTCGCCGCCATCCAGCGGGTCCGCAGGCAGCCAGGGAGCCGCGACCATACCGCTCTCGAGTGTGCCGGGGAAAATCCGCATGCCGTCGCCGCGGCGGCGATGCGGGCCGCAGACGAAGCACTCGGGAAACGCATGCCCGCGGAATCCCGCATAGTGCTGCGAGGCCCACACGGCCTGGATGTATCCGGGAGCGTCAGGAACGTCGAGATCGAGAGCCGAGGCCACGCCGCGCGCCACCGGCCCTGTCGCGCAACTGAGCACCCACTCGCCCTCGCCTGCGTCTGCGACCTCGAGCGGCACGTCGAGCGGCGTTGGCGCAACGAGGCGCACCCTGAGGTCCTCGCGCAGCGTTGCCGCCAGCAGGCCGCAGACGTAACCCCCGTTGCCCGACGTGGGAGGACCGCGGTAGCGGCGTGCGACTGTCAGCGCGGTCAAGACTCGCGCTCCGCAGCGTCCGGTCCGGGCGCGCAGCGCCAGCACTGCGAGAACTGCGCATCGATGCGTTCGCCGCAGGACGGGCATTCCCAGGGGTCCTCGGGCGGAGCCGGACACCGTGCCTCGTCGATCAGCCCCCGGGCCCGCAGCGCCTGCCCCGGCTCGCACACCCAGAGTTCCGGCCAGCACTCGACGAACGGTATCTCCCCGAGCGCACCTGCGAGCCGCTCGTTGCGGACCAGGCAGCGGATGCCTGCGGACTCCAGCACGTTGCGCAGGTGCGCGATCTCGATCATTGATTCTGCGGTGTGCACCTTGCGCATGTTAAACGTGCTGCGGTTCGCGTCGCGCTGTCTTGACGCGCATCTGGCTGGTCAGGCGACCCTTGCCGCGGGCGGCGCGACACTTCGAGCCGGCGGATCCACCGCAAGAATGAAACGGGTGTAGATCTCGGGCAGGCGCTCGAGCACGCTGGCGCGCCCGAGCATCTCGCTGCCCGCGATCGAGCGACGCAGAATCGGCAGCGTCAGCGACTCGAGCGCCTCCTGCGCCACGGGCCAGTAGCTCAGGTGCCAGGGCTCCGTGCCGGCGCCGCCGCGTGCCGTGTCGTATGGCCGATAGAAGCCGAAGCGCGTCATGTTCGCCTCCAGCCAGGGCGCAAGCCGCGCAAACACCCCGCCCGGCGCGTATTCCTCCGGCACCAGCTGCACCCGGTATCCCTCGGGCATCGCGGCGGCATCGATCACGTCCACGTCCGAACCCCAGTGGTGGCGGCTGCCACCGGGCAGCGCCGACCAGTACAGGATCGCGTTGACCCGGGCGTCATCGTCTAGCGACAACGGATCGAGCGCATGGCCGTCGCAGTCCAGCAGCGGCCGCTCGCCGCGCCATTTTCCGTTCCAGATCGCGAGCTGGCGGTCGAAATCGCGGAATCCCGAGGTCGCGACGAGATCGATACCCTCCCGCTGGGCCGCGTCCCGCATGGCAAGAAACGACGTGATCGCGCCGAAATGCATCACGCAGCGCGGGTTGTCCAGCGCGACAATGTGGCTGCGGCTGCGACCGGTGAGCTCGAGTTCGTTCATGCGCGACCTGCCTCGATCAAGCATAGCTGGGTTCCGGGGGGTCGGTCAGGGCCTCGTACCGGCGCTGTCCGGCGACTATGATGCCAATCACAGCGGTCGGCCGGCGACGGTCTTCCGCGCAAGGGGGGCACTGCACAGGCAGCACGACTGATGATGCGCCTGCGAACAAGATACGTGCTGACGGCACTCGCGGTCGGGCTGCTGCTGACCGGGGCACTGGCGACCGTCAACGTCGCCGGCGAGGGTCGCGCGCGCGAGCAAATTCTGGCGACGCTCGACTCGTCCAGGGACACGTTGCCGTCCGATTCTGGAATGGCGCTGGCCGAGATCCGTGGGCGCGTTCTGGATCTGCTCCCCCACCTCTATGAGTCGCGACTGCCCTTGATCCTGGGGGTCGGAATCGGGCTGTCCTTGCTCGCGGCCTGGCTCACCTCGCTTTTGATCGCACGTATCGATCGCGCAGTGGCTGCGCTCGAGGCGAGCGCAGACCGTATCGGTCGAGGCATCACCTCCGAGCCGGTGGAACGCAGTGGCGTGCCCGAGATCATGGGGCTCGAGTCAGCGCTCGAGCGCATGCGTCAGGCGCTCGCGGGCACGACGATCTCGCGCGACAATCTGGAAACCGTCCTCAACAGCCTGAGCGACTCGGTGCTGGTCGTGGCGCCCGATGGCCGCGTGCGCACCGTGAACTCGGCCGCGGCGAAGTTGCTCGGCCTGGAGCGTCAGGCGCTCTCGGGCGTGGCGTTCGAGTCGCTGATAGACGAGCCGCATCGCGGGGCGTTCGACTTTGCACGCGTGCTGACAGCGCCCAGCGAGACGGTGATACGCACCGGCGAGGGACAGACGATCCCGGTGTCGATCAGTGCGTCCGAACTGTCGAGCGCGGATCCGGGCTTTCAGGGCACCATCTACGTGCTGCGGGACATCACGGACCGCAAGCGCGCGGAGCGCCGCATTCGCTACCTCGCGCGCTTCGACATGCTCACGAAGATGCCTAATCGCATGCAGTTCCAGCACCTGCTGCAGCAGGCGATCGCGCGCAGCCGACGCAAGTCGTTGGGCATGGCGCTGCTCTACATCGACGTGGACCACTTCAAGGAGATCAACGACACGTTCGGCCACGCGGCCGGCGACCGGGTCCTGGAGACGCTGAGCGAGCGGCTGATCCGGGCGCTGCCACGCGAGTCGGTCGTCGGCCGCCTCGCAGGGGACGAGTTCGCGGCCTTCATCGAGACGAACGACGGCCTCGCGGCGCGCCGCAGCGAGGCCGACACGATTGCGCGCAAGATGCTGAAGGAGATCTCGCGACCACTGAACGTCGGCGACCACGAGGTCGACGTCACGGTGAGCATCGGCATCGCCGCCTGCCCGGAGGACGCCGACAACGTCATCGACCTGATCCGCAACGCAGACGCGGCCATGTATCACGCCAAGCGTGCAGGCCGTAACTGCCATGTGTTCTATTCGCCCGAGATGAACGCGGCGGCGGTCGAGAAGCTGCTGCTGAAGAGCAAGCTGCGGCGGGCGCTGGAGCGGGACGAGTTCGTGCTGCGCTACCAGCCCAAGGTGGACCTGCGCGAGAACAAGGTCGTCGGCGCCGAAGCGCTGCTGCGCTGGCGCCTGCCGGGCCACGGCGAGATCGCGCCCGCGCAGTTCATACCGCTGGCGGAGGAATCCCGGCTGATCCTGGACATCGGCGCCTGGGTTCTCGACCACGTATGCAGCGACTATTCGGAATGGCGCCGGCAGGTCACAGACCCCGGCCGCGTGGCCATCAACCTTTCGCTCAAGGAGCTGAGCCAGGCGAGCTTTCTGCCGCGATGCCGCTCAGTTTTCGAGAAGCATGGTGTTTCGCCATCCTGCGTGGAGCTCGAAATCACCGAGACCACCCTGATGATGGATGCCGAGAACACGTTGCCGCTGCTCGACGAGCTGCGCGCCATGGGCGTGCACCTCTCGATCGACGATTTTGGCACCGGCTACTCGAGCCTGAGCGCGCTGCAGCAGTTCCCGATCGGCACGCTCAAGATCGACCAGTCCTTCGTACGCAACGCCGCCGAGGATCCCGACGATGCGACGATCGTGCGCACCATCATCGAGATGGGACGCTCGCTCAGGCTTCAGGTGATTGCGGAAGGCATCGAGACCGAGCAGCAGCGTCGGTTTCTGCTCGAGAACGGGTGCCAGTACGGCCAGGGTCGATTGTTCGGGGAGCCCGTGTCGTCGGACGCGTTTCTCTACATGATTCTTCGGCAGGAGACTGGCAGGCACCCGATCCTGCGCCTGCCTGCGTGATTTCCCCTGGACCCCTGCGGAAAAGAACGGGCGGGATCTCTCCCGCCCAAACGGGGGTCAACTATCTAAAGGCGAAACTACCGAAGAGCCGTGCACTCGTCAAGTTTTGTACAGCATTTCAGCGAATTTATTCCGTACAATACCGTTCACTGAGGTTATAGTTAGAAGCATGTACTCGATCAAGGCCGTCGCCCGGGCCACTGGCCTCACGGTAGAGACCCTGCGCGCGTGGGAGCGTCGCTACGGCGTGGTCCATCCTGTGCGTGATGGGTCAGGCCGGCGCGTCTACCGGCCGGAAGACGTCCTGCGACTGCGACGTCTGCGCGAAGCCACCGAGCGAGGCCACCCGATCAGCAGGCTAGCCCCGCTCAGCGAGGAGCGCCTGTCCGCGTTGCTCGACGCTCCTGGCAGCGAGCGCGAGCAGGGAATGGGCCAGGCGTTCGTGGGGCGCATCCTCGAGGCGGCGCTGCAGTTCCGCGCCGACGAATGCGAGCAGGCCATTACGCTGGCGGTGGGGATGCTGCCCCCGGAGCGCCTGGTGAGCGACGTGCTGCAACCGCTGCTGCTGGAGGTCGGCAATCGCTGGCACCGCGGCGAGTTTGCCATCTCGCAGGAGCGACTGGTCACCAAGATCGTGAGCCGTCACGTCCGGTTGATGCTCTATGCATTCGAGCGGACCGCGCGCCGCGAGGCTGTCGTGTTTGCGACGCTGCCTGGCGAGCGTCACGAGCTGGGCCTGCTGATGTCGGCGATGCTCTGCGCGAGCCGCGGCTTCAAGGTGCACTACCTGGGTACGGACCTGCCGGCCGAGGAGATCGCGCGCTTCGCAACGGAAATCGGTGCCTCGGTCGTGGCGCTCAGCATCGTGCTGCATGACCGAGCAGCGGAACTGCCCGCGCAGCTCACCGCGCTGGCTGCGGGACTGCCCGAGGGCACTGCAATCTGGATCGGGGGCTCCGGCGCATCGCGGCTGGCGGGTCAGCGCCTGCCGGAGTCCTGTGAGCTGCTGCGCGACAGCGCGGAGTTCGAGCAACGGCTGGAATTGCGGTCACACTGAGCGCCCGCTGCGCTCCAGCCAGCCGCCTCAGGGGCCGGGAGGCGGCGGAGCGATGGCGATCCACGCAGCGGCCGCACCGATCGCCTCAGATGTTGCCCGCTCGAAGGCAGCGATCACCTCGCCACGCCGGTCGGCAGCAGCGGGCGATTCTCCCGACGCCACGAAACTCGAGAGACGCTGCCCGCGCCGTGCATCGACCAGGGTGAGCTGCATCTGCACCTGTGCCACCGGCGCCACATCCGGCGCCGTGTAAAGCGCTTCGAAGCGCTGCAGCTCGACATCGAGCAGCAGGTCCGCCGGCACGCGGCTCGGAGCGGACAGCAACGTCTCGTAGCGACCGGACGCCTGCAGCACGCTGACCAGCAGCGACTGGAGCATCTGAGGCGCAGGCTCCGACCAGCGGATGCCGTGGTAGTGGTCGAAGCGAAGCCCGGGCTGCGCCACGGCAATCCGGTCGGTGTCGAGTGCCTGTGAGGCGCGCGGCCGGGCCACGGTAAGCGCCAATGGCAGCCGCGAAGGAGCGGCAGCGACCGCCGGAGCGCCGAGGCGATAGGTCTCGGGCGGCTCGACCGCGGGCCCCAGCAATGCGCGCGAGCAGCCGGCGACGAGGGTCAGGAGCGAGGCGATCGCAGCGGCGATTGCGGGTCTCATGCGCGAAACCTCATGGCGCGAGTTCCACGCCGCGCTCGGGCGGATCCCTGAGCAGGCTCGATGGCCTCTCGCGCAGCGAACGAGCAAGAGCGTTGACCTCGGCGCTCGTCTCGCGCAGGTCGATCAGGAGTTGCTGCAGCTCGACCGCGCCGGCACCAGCCGCGCCGGCGAGCGCCGCCTCGTTATGGGCTACGATGCGTTCCAGGCTCGCGGCAGTGATGGCCAGCTTCTCCGCGGCGATACGACCACCCTCGAGCGTGGCCTCGAGCCCGGGCTGCGACGCAGCGGCGAGGCCGTCGAGACGACGGGCCAGCGCCGCGGTTTCCCGGGTTGCCGCCCGCATTTCCGCGATCAGCGCGGTCACTTCGCGAGACGCCGCCGGCAACGTGGCGGTGGCCTCGCGCAGGCTGCCAAGCGTGGCGCCGACGGCCTCGACGTTCTCGTCGTCGAGCAGCTTCTCGACCCGCGACATCACCTGGCCCGCGTGCGAGATCAGCTCGGGCAGGCGCTCCAGGAACGCCTCGATGTTGCCCTTGCGCGCCGGAATCACGAGGTGCCTTTCGCCCTGCGCGAGCGGCTGCGACGCGTCGGCGACGGGATCCACCTGCAGGTCGATGTACAGCAGTCCCGTGAGACCCAGCAGTCCGAGGTGCGCGCGTGTGGCACCGGACACCGGTGCCTCGGAGTCCACCTCGGCAATGACCTTGACGCGGCCGGGGTCATTGCGATCCACCCTCATGTTGCGCACCCGCCCGACGTCCACGCCCAGGTAGCGCACCGGACTTCCGCGTGACAGTCCGCTCACGGTGCCCTCGAAGTAGATTTCGTAGTAATCGTACGACCGCCGGTCGCTGCGGCCGGAATACCACCATACGAAGGCAGCCGCAGCCGCGATCGCGAGCAGCGCGAACGCGCTGACCAGCGCGTAGCGCGCCTCACGTTCCACGCGAATCCTCCCCACGCACGCCCAGCGCGCGTCCGCGTGCACCGTGGAAGTAGTGACGGATCCAGGGGTGATCGTAGGCGACGATCTTCTCGAGGGTATCCACGATCACCTTGCCGTCCACCAGCACGGCAACACGGTCGCACGTCCTCATCAGGGTGTCCAGATCGTGCGTGACCATCACGATGGTGAGGGCCAGCGTGTCGCGCAGGTAGAGAATCAGGTCGTCGAATGCAGTCGCTGCGATCGGATCGAGACCGGCGGTCGGCTCGTCGAGGAACAGGATCGAGGGATCGAGTGCGAGTGCGCGCGCGAGTGCAACGCGCTTCACCATACCGCCGGAGAGCTGCGCGGGGTACTTCGCCGCGGCCTCGAGCGGCAGGCCGACCATGCGCAGTCGCAGCTCGACCAGCGCCCGGAGCGACGCCTCGTCCAGATCGAGAACCTCGACCACCGGGATCGTGATGTTCTCGGCGACGCTGAGCGACGTGAACAACGCGCCATGCTGGAAAGTCACCCCGTAGCGACGCTTCACCTCACGCAGCTCGCGCTCGCTCATCGCGGTGATATCGCGCGTCTCGAGCTCGACCGTTCCCGCGTCCGGGCGCCGAAGACCCAGCATGGTCTTCAACAGCACGCTCTTGCCGCTGCCCGAGCCACCGACGATGCCGAAGATCTCGCCGGCGTGGACCTCGAAGCTCACGCCGTCGTGCACGACCTGCTCTCCGAAGCGATTGACTACGTCGCGGACCAGGACCATCGGCGCCGGCATCAGAAGTCGATCTCCAGGAAAAAGATGGCGAACAGCGCGTCGGCGAGAATCACGAGGAAGATCGACTGCACGACCGCCACCGTGGTGAGCCGACCGAGCTCGCGTGACGACTCGCGCACCTGCAGGCCGCGCAGCGTGCCGGTGAGCGCGATCAGCAGGCCGAATACCGGCGCCTTGACGAGGCCCGCCCAGAACGTGGTGGGCGCAATCGCCGCGTCGAGACGGGCCACGAATTGCGCGAACGGCAGGTCGATGAGATAGCCGGTAAGGATCGCGCCGCCGGCGAGGCCCATCGCGTTCGCGACGATCGTGAGCAGCGGCATGACGAGCACCAGCGCCACGACGCGCGGCAGCACCAGCACCTCGTAGGGATTCATGCCCATCGACTCGAGCGCGTCGACTTCGTCGTTGAGTTTCATCACGCCGAGCTCCGCGGCGTACGCACTGCCGGTGCGGCCGGCGACCATGATCGCGGTGAGCAGCACGCCGAGCTCGCGCAGCACCCCGATCGCCACGAGATCGACGGTGAAGATCTCGGCACCGAAGGGCCGCAGCTGCTGCGCGCCGATGTAGGCGGAGATCACGCTGATCAGCATGGCGATCACGGCGACTACCGGGATCGCCTGCACGCCGGTCTCGTGCATGTGCCGAACCACGGACGGAATGCGCAGGCGCTTGAGGCTGTGCCAGGCGACCGCGGCGCTTTCAATGAGGCGGCCACCATAGACCATCGACTCATACCAGCTGCGGAAGCGCTCCGCGAGCCCGCGCCAGACTCCTGCCAGTCGCTGCTCCAGGGTCGGTGCAGCCAGCGGCGTCCACGCGCCCGCCTCACGCTTGAGCAGCTCGTCGAAGTATGCGAAGTGCTCCGGGGTCCGCCCATCGATCTCGACGGCGATCCCTCGCCCACGCAGTTCTGCGATCACGCGATACAGCAGCCATGCGGGACCGATGTCGCGCAGCTCGGCGCGGGTCAACCCGATGTGCAGGGTCAATGGCGGCGACGACCGCACCTCGCCGAGCCGACCTACGAGCGCGGACGCGTCCTCCATCTGGCAGTCGCCCGCAAGCTCGAGGCGCGCGGCAGCGGGGTCATATTGCGCAGTGAATTGCATCGGGTTCGGCCGCGCGGCGCGGGCGCGGGACTCGCGGAATTCCTCGCCTCAGGGCGACCTGTGCATGCCGATGCAGAACGGCTGCCGATGGTCGCGTCCGCCTGCGCACCTCGGGCAGCCGCGCCCGGCCTCGACGTGCCCGGCGATGCGCGCCTTCGCGGCGATCACGGCTCCGGTCATCGCTCCCTCTCCTTGCGGACATCCGCTACGGGCCGGAATGCTAGCATCGGGTTGAAAGCTACGTGAGGTCCGATGGGCGGCGACATCCTTTCGCAGATCCTGGTACTGCTCGCCGGCTCGGTGGTGGTGCTGAGCGTCATGCGCCGCCTGGACCTGCCGCCCGTTCTCGGCTACCTCGTGGTCGGCATGCTGCTCGGCCCGCATGCCCTGGGACTCGCTTCGGACGCCGGTGCGGTGCAGGTCCTCGCCGAGATTGGCGTGGTGTTTCTCGTGTTCACGCTCGGACTCGAGTTTTCGCTGCCGCGCATGATCGCCATGAAGTCCGAGGTGCTCGGGATCGGCGGGTTGCAGATGCTGATCACGACGGCCGCGTTTGCAGGCGGCGCCTTGGCTCTCGGAGCGGAGCCGGCCGTCGCCATCGTCATGGGTGGTGCGCTCGCGATGTCCTCGACCGCCATCGTCGTCAGGCAACTCGGCGAGCAACTCGAGATCAACCGCACCCATGCACGCCTTGCGGTGGGCGTGCTTCTGTTCCAGGACCTTGCGTTCGCCCCGCTGCTCGCGCTCGCCACCGCGCTCGGTACATCCGCGGAAGTGCTCGCACCAAGCTGGCTGCTCGGCATGGCCGGCCGGGCGGTCCTGGCACTGGGGATCGTGCTGGCGCTGGGGCGGTGGCTGGTCCGCCCACTGCTGCGAGTGGTAACCCGTGACCGCGGCTCCGAGACCTTCACGCTCATGGTGCTGTTCGTGGCTCTCGGTGCCGCATGGGCAACGCACGCGCTCGGGCTCTCGATGGCACTTGGAGGATTCCTCGCCGGGATGTTCCTCGCCGAGACAGAGTTCCGCCACCAGACCGAAGCGGTGATCAAGCCGTTCCAGGACATCCTGCTCGGCCTGTTCTTCGTGTCGGTCGGAATGCTTCTCGACCTCCGGTTGCTGATCGGGCAGTTGCCGCTGATCCTGATGCTGCTCGCGATCCTGCTGCTGGTGAAGGCGCTGATCGTGCTGCTGGTCGTCGAGCGCTTCGTCCCCAACCGCCGCAAGGCGCTGCGCACTGGCATCGTTCTGGCGATGGGCGGAGAGTTCGGCTTCGCGCTGCTGACTCTGCTGCTGAAGGGGCGGATGGGCGAGCCGGCACTCGTGCAGGCGCTGCTCACCACCGTGGCGCTCAGCATGCTGATCGGACCGCTGCTCGTGCGCTACAACTCCCGCATTGCCGATGCTCTGTTGCGCCGGCCGAGCTCGCAGCACTCGGAGGTCGTGATCGAGACGGCGGCCACGCGCGAGCTCGCGAAACGCGAGCACGTGATCATCTGCGGCTTCGGTCGCGTGGGCCAGAATCTCGCGCGCGTACTCGAGCAGCGCGGCATCGAGTACATCGCACTCGATCTCGACCCGTTCCGCGTGCGCGATGCCCGTCAGGCGGGCGACCCCGTGGTTTACGGAGATGGCTCGGACACCGAGGTGCTGCGCGCGCTGGGCCTCGAGCAGGCCAACGTCGTGGTCGTGTCCTTCGACAGTCCCGAGGCGGCACTGCGGATCGTGCGTGCCGTGCGCCGGCTGCGCGCCGAGGTGCCGGTGCTGGTACGAACCGAGGACGACTCGCGACTCGAGGCGCTGCAGGAGGCCGGCGCGACGGAAGTGGTGCCCGAGATCTTCGAGACCAGCCTGTCGCTGGTATCCCATGTGCTGCTGTTCCTCGACGTGCCTCCGCGGGAAGTGCTCGAGACCACCGAGGACATCCGCCACGACCGCTACGCGCTGCTGCGCAGCGTGTTCCCACGTCGCGTGCCCGATGCGCCGGAGGAGAGCACCCAGTCGCTGCGCCAGCAGCTGTGCACTGTCTGGTTGCCGCCGGGCGCATCGGCCGTTGGACGGACCATCGCCGAGATGGGCCTCGATCGCGGTCGAGTCGTGGTGACCGCTCTGCGCCGCGAAGGCATCGTCGGCCGGGAGCCCGATCGCGACACCCGGCTGCGCGAAGGCGACGTGCTGATACTGTGGGGAACGCCCGAGGACCTCGAGCATGGCGAGAACGAACTGCTGATCGGCCGCGGATCCCCGCGCAGCTCCACCAAGGAAGACGCATGACGACCCTGGGCACTCCCCTCTCGCAGGCCGCGACCCGCGTGCTCCTGCTTGGCGCCGGCGAACTCGGCAAGGAAGTGGTCATCGAACTGCAGCGCCTCGGCGTCGAGGTGATCGCCGCCGACCGTTATGCGAATGCGCCCGCGATGCAGGTCGCGCATCGCTCGCACGTGATCGACATGCTCGATCCCGCGGCGCTGCGCGGACTGGTGCTGGCTGAGCGGCCGGCGCTGATCGTGCCGGAGATCGAGGCAATCGCAACCCCGGCATTGATCGAGCTCGAGAAGGAAGGCTTCCGCGTGATCCCCACGGCACGAGCCGCGCGGCTCACCATGGACCGGGAAGGCATTCGCCGCCTCGCAGCCGAGCAGCTCGGGCTCGCGACTTCTCCTTACCGGTTCGCAGGAACGTTCGATGAATACCATGCCGCCGTCGCGGCACTCGGGCTTCCCTGCGTCGTGAAGCCGGTGATGAGCTCCTCGGGCAAGGGGCAGAGCGTGCTTCGCAGCGACAGCGACGTTGCACCCGCCTGGGAGACTGCGCAGGCGGGCGGTCGGGCAGGCGCTGGCCGCGTGATCGTCGAGGGCTTCATCCGCTTCGACTACGAGATCACGCTGCTCACCGTTCGCCACACCGGCGGCACGAGCTTCTGCGCGCCGATCGGCCACCTGCAGGTGGACGGGGACTATCGCGAGTCTTGGCAGCCCCAGCCGATGAGCGCGGCGGCACTCGCGGAATCGCAGCGCATGGCCCGGGCGGTGACGGATGAGCTCGGCGGCACGGGCATCTTCGGCGTCGAACTGTTCGTGCGCGGCGACGAGGTCTGGTTCAGCGAGGTGTCGCCTCGTCCGCACGACACCGGCCTGGTGACACTCGTGTCGCAGGACCTGTCGGAGTTCGCACTGCATGCACGCGCGATACTCGGGCTGCCGGTGCCCGCGATCCGTCAGGCCGGACCGGCCGCGTCCTGCGCCGTGCTGCTCGAGGGCCGCTCGCGCGACATCCGCTTCCGTGGCGTGGAACGCGCGCTCGAGGAGCCCGATACGCAGCTGAGGCTTTTCGGCAAGCCCGAAGTCGCCGGCCACCGCCGCATGGGCGTCACGCTCGCACTGGGCCGCGACCTCGCGGACGCTCGCGACAAGGCGCGAAGGGCGGCAGCGACGATCGTCGCGGGAGCCGAGCTGCGCTGAGCGTCAGCGATCGGCCTGGAGGTGCGCCTCCAGCAGCCACAGCGCCTTATCCACGCCGCGCGAGATGCCCGTGAAGAGATCGCTGGTATCGGCGTCGCCCGCCTTGGCCGCTGCGTCGATCGCCTTTCGCACAGCCTTCGCATAACGCGCGTGGGCCGCGGCGAGCGCGTCGAGATGCGCGCGGCCCTCGCCGATGTCGAGCGGGTAGGCATCGAGCTTGCTGCGAGCGGCGACCGCCTGCACCGTGCCCTCGGCAATGCCGCCCAGAGCGGTAATGCGCTCAGCGATGTCGTCCACGTAGCCGTCGATTTCGCCTGCAAGCCTGTCGAACAGCTCGTGCAAGGCGATGAACTGCGGTCCCTTGACGTTCCAGTGCGCCTGTTTCGCCTGTCTCTGCAGGTCGATCGCCTCGGCGAGGCGGGCGTTCAGGAGCCCGGCCATCTTTGCCCTCGTCTTTGCGGCGAGGTCGATCCGGGTGCTGTGCATGAGTCCTCCTTAAGCCTGCGCGGCGCGGGTGCAAGGATAGTGTGGGGGCCGCCCGGGCGCCGGCCAAGAGAATCGATCGATGGAGGCCATTGGCGTCTGTCCCAAGGGCCACGGACCGGTCTCCGGGGCCGACCAGACCCACGCAGGATCCGGCCCGGGCTGTGGGCGGAGCCCTACCGAGGCGGCCAGCAACGCTGGACATCACACCAATGACTGGACTTATTTCCAGTTATTGACACAGTGTCAATATTGGACTGAGAATGAGTCCATGTCGTACCTCACCGAACGTCGCCAGGAAGAACGCGACCGCCGCCGCGGCGAGATAGTGGACGCCGCCGAGACGCTCTACGCCGAACTCGGCTGGGACACGGTAACCATGGACCACGTCGCGCGGCGGGCGCGGCTGAGCCGTGCGCTGCTTTACGTCTACTTCAAGGACAAGGCCGACCTGCACTTCGCACTGGTAGAGCGCGCGCTCGATGCGCTGCGGGTGCGCTTCGAAGCGGCGCGCGAGGGGCGTCCCTCGGGCCTTGCGGAGGTCGAGGCTATCGGTCGGGCCTATTTCGCCTTCGCCCGCGAGACGCCGCATCAGTTCGACGCCTGCGCGCGCTTCCAGGCGCATGCCAGCCCGGACGGTAACCTGCCGCCCAACGAGGCCGCATGCATGATCGTCGGGCATCGCGTCCACGAGGTGATCGTCGCGGCGCTGAGCCGCGGCATCGCCGACGGATCGGTCCGGGCCGACATCGGCGACCCGTACGTGACCGCACTGACGCTGTGGGCGTTCACCCACGGTCTGATCCAGATCGCCTCCACCAAGGCCGGCGCGCTGCAGCACGAGGGCATCGCCGTCGAGGTGTTCGTCGAGCACGCCTTCGGGCTGGCGCTGCGCTCCCTGCGAACCTGAACCGGGCACCGGCAATGCTCCGCCCGTCCGCGCGACCACGACGCAGGCCCGGCGCCGCACTGCCGGCGCTCGCAGCGCTGCTGGTGGCCGCAGCGACGGCGGTCCACGCGACCGCACCCGCACCGCCCGCATCGGCGCTGACCGACTCCGCGGCACCGGCGCCCGCGGCAGGCCCGGCCGCCGGTGCGATGACCGTGGAGGAAGGGCTGCGGCAGGTGCTCGACGACGCGCTGGCCGCGAACCTGGAACTGCGCGCCGGCTCCGCGACCGTCGGGCAGCGCATCGCGGCGCTCGACCAGGCCCGCGCGCGCTACCTGCCCTCGATCGACTTCGGCGGCCGCTACACCGTCGCGGATGGCGGTCGCACGATCGAGCTCCCGCTCGGCGACCTGCTGAATCCCGTCTATGCGACGCTCGACCAGCTGCTGGTGGCGTCCGGTCAGCCGCCCGCCTTTCCGCGCGTCGAGAACCAGAGCATCCCGCTGCTGCGCGAGCGCGAGCAGGAGACCCGGTTCGCGCTGGAGCAGCCGATCTACGAGCCGCGACTCGCTCCCGCGGTGACGGCGCGCCGGGAGGACCTCAGCCGCGCGGAGTCAGGTCTGGTCGCGCTGCGCGGCCGCGTGATCCGCGACGTGAAGCAGGCCTATTACCAGTGGCTCGCAGGACAGCAGGCCGTGCTCGTGCTCGAGGCGACCCGCGAGCTCGCGCAGGCCAACCTCGACGCCAACCAGAGCCTTTACCGCAACGGCAAGGTGACGCGCGACCTCGTGCTGCGCGCCGAGGCCGACCTCCTCGAGATCGAGCAGAACCGGCTCGCGGCGGCGAGCCGCGTGCGGATCGCGCAGAGCTACGTAAACCTGCTGCGCAACGCGCCGCTCGCGACGCCCCTGCCGGGCGCGCAGATCGACGAGGCGACCATCGAACGCTTCCGCGTCCGCCTCGTGCGCCGGCTTGCTGGGCGCGCGCCCGACACGCCGCAGCTGCAGGAACTCGCCATGCAGCAGCGCGCGGAGCTCAAGAGTTTCGACTCCGCGGTTGCCGGCAGCGAGGCCCTGCAGGACCTCGCGCGCGCCGCGTTCCGGCCGCGCGTGTTACTCGGTGCGGAGGCCGGCGTGCAGGGCGACAACTACGAATGGGGCGAGGACGCACGCTACGCGCTCGCCTCGGTGATCCTGCGCTGGAACCTGTTCCGCGGCGGCGCCGACCGTGCCGCGCTGCGCGAGGCCAGGGCCTACACCGACGAGCTGCTGGCCGCTCGCGAGCTCGCCTCGCAGCAGGTCCGGCTCGAGGTGCAGCAGGCGGTCGAAGGCCTCGAGGTGGCGGGCGCCTCGCTCGACACGGCGCTGAAGCGGGTCGAAGCGGCCGACGGCACGCTGCGCATCGCGAGCCGCAAGCGCGACCTCGGCCAGATCAACCAGGCCGAGTTCATCGACGCACGCCGCACGATGACCGACGCCCGCCTCAACCTCACCCGCGTGCGCGCAGAGTTCCTCGCGCGCATCGCCGAACTCGAATTCGCCGTCGGTGACCGCCGCGCGGCGCTGGAGGACGCGACATGAGACTGGCCGTCGCCGCAATCATGCTGGCCGCAGCCGCGCTGCTCGGCGCCTGCGCAGACGAGGGCGGCACCGAGGCCGCCGCAGGCCGGGACGCCGCGCCGGTGCGCACCGTGCCGGCCGAGCGGGCGGAGGTGCTCGCGGCGGTACGCGCCGTGGGCATCCTCGCGCCGCGCGACGAGGTGCGGCTCTCGTTCAAGGTCGGCGGGATCGTCGACCGCATCGCTGTGGATGCAGGCGACCGGGTGCGCGCCGGACAGGTGCTGGCGGTGCTGAAGGGCACGGAAGTGAACGCCGCCGTCGCCCAGGCCACGGAGGCGGCCGAGAAGGGCCGGCGCGACCTTGCGCGTGCGAAGCAGCTGCGTGCCGACGAGGTCGCGACCCAGGAGCAGGTCGACGACCTCACCACGGCCTACAACGTGGCGCGCTCGAACCTGCAGGCCGCGCAGTTCAACGCGCGCTTCGCGAGCATCGCCGCGCCCGCCGACGGCGTGGTGCTGCAGCGCCTCGCCGAGGCCGACGAGCTCGTCGCGGGCGGCCAGCCGGTGCTGGTGGTGGGCGTCACGGGCGACGGCTGGGTGGTCCGTACCGCGCTCGCCGACCGCGACGCCGTGCGCGTGAACCTCGGCGACGTCGCCACCGTCGCGTTCGACGCGTTCCCCGGCCGCAGCTTCGCCGGCAAGGTGACGCGCATCGGCTCGAGCGCCGATCCCCAGACGGGCACCTTCGAGGTCGAGATCGACGTGGCGCCCGGCGGCGCGCGCTTCGTCCGCGGGCTCGTCGCCAGGGTCGAGCTCGCCATCCACAGCGAGGGCGAGTCGTCGCAGACCGTGGTCCCGGTAGCGGCACTCGTCGAGGCCGACGGACCGACCGGCGTGATCTACGTGCTCGACGCTGCCGAGGGCGTGGCGTGGCGCCGCGAGGTCACGGTGGGCCCGATCGTCGGCGAGCGCGTCGTGGTGATCGCCGGGCTCGACGTCGGTGAGCTGGTGGTCACCGACGGCGCGGCGTGGCTCGCCGACGGCCACGCCGTGCGGGTCGTGGCGGACGCCGGCCGAGGCCCGGGGTGAGCATCTGGAAGTTCAGCGTCGAGCGCTGGCAGTTCACGCTGGTGCTGTTCGGCCTGCTGGTCGCGGTGGGCGCGAACTCGCTGCGCGAGATCCCGCGCTCGGAGGACCCCGAGTTCCGCCCGCCGATCCCGACCGTGGTGGTGGTGTATCCCGGCGCGGATCCGGCCGACATCGAGCGACTGGTCGTCGACCCGATCGAGGACGCGATCAACGAGCTCGACGACATCAAGCGCATCGACAGCCGCTCGATGGACGGCGTCGGCGTGGTACAGATCGAGTTCCAGTGGCACACCGACGCCGACGACGTCTACGACAAGGTCGTGCGCGAGGTGAACCGCATCCGCCCGCAGCTGCCGCCCGACCTCGCCTCCCTCGAGGTGCGCAAGGCCGGCTCGGGGCTGGTCAACATCGCGCAGATCGCGCTGGTGAGCGAGGGTGCGGGCTACCGCCAACTGAAGGAACTCGCCGAGGACCTGCGCGACTCGATCGAGACCGTGCCCGGCGTGCGACGCAGCGAGGTCTGGGCCTTCCCCGCGCCGGAGGTGCGCGTCGCGATCGATCTCGAGCGCATGGGCCGGGCCGGCGTCTCGCTGGGGCAGATCGAGCGCGCGATCCGCGGCGAGAACGCCTCGATCCCCGGCGGCGCGGTGGACGTCGGCCTGCGCAAGTACAACCTCCGGACCTCCGGCAGCTACGAAACGCTCGAGGAGATCGCCGACACGGTGGTTGGCGGTCGCGAGGGACGGCTGGTCAAGCTGCGCGACGTGGCCGCCGTCGGCTGGGACACCGCGGAGGAAAGCTACACGGGCCGTTTCAAGGGCGAGCGCGCCGTATTCGTCACGGCGACGGCCAAGGACCGCGTGGACGTGTTCGCGGTGCGCGACGGCATCCAGGAGCGGCTCGACCGGTTCGAGCCGACGCTGCCTGCGGAGATACGGCTCGAGCGCGGCTTCGATCAGACGCGCAACGTGAAGGACCGCCTGACGCGCCTCGGCGTCGACTTCGCGATCGCCATCGGCCTGGTGCTGCTCACGCTGCTGCCGCTCGGGCTGCGCGCCTCGCTGCTGGTGATGGTATCCATCCCGCTGTCGCTCGCGATCGGGCTGTCGCTGCTGTACTTCACCGGCTTCTCGCTGAACCAGCTCTCGATCGCGGGGTTCGTGCTGGCGCTCGGCCTGCTGGTGGACGACTCGATCGTGGTCGTCGAGAACATCGCGCGCTACCTGCGCGCCGGGTACTCGCGCGTCGAGGCTGCGATCGCCGCCACCGACCAGATCGCGCTTGCCGTGCTCGGCTGCACGGCGACGCTGCTGCTCGCCTTCCTGCCGCTGCTGTTCCTGCCGGAAGGCGCGGGCCTCTTCATCCGCTCGCTGCCGGCGGCGGTGCTCTATACGGTGATCGCCTCGCTGTTCGTGGCCTACACGGTGATCCCGTTCCTGGCGAGTCGCCTGCTCAGGCGCGAGGGCGAGGCCGGCGAGGGAGGCCGGGCGCTCAAGGCGATTACCGGCGTCATCCAGCGCGTGTACGTGCCGGCACTGCAGCGCGCGCTGGCGCGGCCGCGAGCCACCATGCTGACTGCGACGGCGTTCGTCGGCGCCTCGATTGCACTGGTGCCGCTGATCGGCTTCAGCGTGTTTCCCTCGGCCGACATCCCGCAGTTCCGCGTCACGGTCGAGACGCCCGACGGCGCGAGCCTCGCCGACACGGACCGCGCGCTTCGCTTCGTCGAGGACGAACTCGCGCGGCGCGAGGAAGTGAAGCACTGGTTCGCCAACCTCGGACGTGGCAACCCGCGCGTCTACTACAACATCTTCCCCGAGGAGACGAACGCGAACGTCGCCGAGGTGTTCGCGGAACTGCACCGCTACGACTCCAAGCGCAGCCCGCGTCTCTACGAGGATCTGCGTACGGCGTTCGCAGCGTACCCCGGCGCGCGGATCCTGCTGGAGTCCTACCAGAACGGCCCGCCGATCGACGCGCCGATCGAGGTGGCGATCTCGGGGCCCGACCTCGAGCAGCTGCGCGCGCTCGCCGTGCAGGCCGAAGACCTGATCGAGGCCACGCCGGGCACGCGCAACGTCGACAACCCGGTGCGGCGCCTGCGCACGGACCTCGACCTCAACATCGACGCGCAGAAGGCGGCGCTGTTCGGCGTGGCGCCCGTGGAGATCGACCGCACCGTGCGCGCGGCGGTGGCGGGCCTGAGCGCCGGCCGCTTCCGCGAGGCCGACGGGGACGAGTACGACATCACGCTGCGCCTGCCGATGCAGGGACGCCCAACGCTCGAGGCGCTCGATCGCATCGAGGTGTCATCGGCGAGCGGGCGAGCGGTGCCGCTGCGGCAGGTTGCCACTCCGGAGTTCTCCTCCGCCTCGAGCCTGATCCGCCGCCACGACCGCGAGCGCGAGGTGTTGATCACCGCATACCCTGAGCCGGGCTACAACGTCGGCGAGCTCACGCGCGCGGTGTTCGACCGTCTCGAGACCCTGTCGCTGCCCGCGGAGTACTCGCTGCGCGCGGGCGGCGAACTCGAGGCGCGCCAGGAGAGCTTCGGGGGCATGGGCACCGCGGTGCTGGTGGCGGTGTTCGGCATCCTCGCGGTGCTGGTGCTCGAGTTCGGCAGTTTCCGCTCCACCATGATTGTCGCGGGAGTGATGCCGCTCGGCGTGGCAGGCGGGTTGATCGCCCTGCTGGTCACCGGCTACACGCTCTCGTTCACCGCAATGATCGGACTGGTTGCGCTGATCGGCATCCAGATCAAGAACTCGATCCTGCTGGTGGACTTCAGCAACCAGTTGCGCGAACAGGGCGTGGCGCTCGAGGAGGCGATCGCGCGGGCCGGCGAGATTCGTTTCCTGCCGATCCTGCTGACCTCGGCGACCGCGATCGGCGGGTTACTGCCGCTCGCCGTGCAGGGCTCTGGGCTCTACTCGCCTCTGGCAATCGTCATCATCGGCGGACTGATTTCCTCGACACTGCTCGGCGGCATCGTCACGCCGGTGATGTACCGGCTGCTGCCGCCCAGGATCGAGCCGACCGGGCCGGACCCGCGCCACTCGGCGCTGGCTTGAGGGGCGCGGGCGAGCCGCGGGGAGTCATGTCTTGCGGCGCAGCAGCTCGGCAGGATCGAGGCCGAGTCGCTCGATCGTGGCCACTACGCGCGGCCACTCCTGTTCGAGGAAGCGCAGCCGTTCGTCCGTGAGCAGCCGGGCGCGCGCACCCGGCGTGACGAACATGCCGCGTCCGCGACGCTTCTCGACCAGTCCCTCGTCCACCAGCTGCTGGTAACCCTTCAGCACCGTGAGTGGATTGAGCGTGAACTCCGCGGCGACGTTGCGCACGGATGGCAGCGCGTCGCCGTCGTTCAGCGATCCCTCCAGGATCATCGCCACCACCTTGTCGCGGAGCTGGCGATAGATCGGTTGATTGTCGTTCCAGTGCGAGTCCATTCGGCCCAGCGTCCGGGTGATTTGCTGCTCTACTGTAGCAGAGCACCCGTGCTGGGCGCCGGATTCAGTCCACGGCGGCGAGGGCGCAGGACGCGGCCACATCGAGGACCGATGGCGTGATGGCCTGTTGCGCCACCGGCCTCGATGCGACCGACAAACCTGCATAGATCCAGACAGCAGCGGCGACGAGCGTTGCGAGAACGCGATTGCCTGTCCGCATGATCCCCCCCCGTGGCGCACCCGGCGCCGTCCAGCATCATTAGTGATCTAGTTGACTATAACACCAGACCAATTGCAAGCCCGCGTGCCGGGAGCGTCGGGAGATCCCTACAGGGAGCCCGTGGTGCCGGCTGTACCATTTGAACTTCCGCAGGAACACACGGCCCCGTCCGACGGCGCCGTTGGCCTGCGCGGTACCAGAAGACCCCCAGCGGAGAGACTCCATGAAGACCCCAGTCAACGTCGCAATCACCGGCGCGGCGGGCCAGATCGGCTACGCCCTCGCCTTCCGGGTGGCGTCGGGCCAGATGCTCGGCCCGGACACGCCCGTCAACCTGCACCTGCTCGAGATCACCCCGGCGCTCGGCGCCCTGCAGGGCGTGGTCATGGAGTTGAACGACTGCGCGTTCCCGACGCTGAACAGGATCGTTGCGACGGACGACGCAAGGGTCGCGTTCAAGGACTGCAACGTCGCGCTGCTCGTCGGCGCCCGCCCGCGCGGCCCGGGCATGGAGCGCAAGGACCTGCTGCTCGCGAACGCGCAGATCTTCTCGGCGCAGGGCAAGGCGCTCGATGCAGTGGCGGACCGCAACGTGCGCGTGCTCGTCGTCGGCAATCCCGCCAACACGAACTCTATGATCGCGATGAAGAATGCGCCGAGCCTCAATGCGCGCAACTTCACGGCGATGGTGCGCCTCGATCACAACCGCGCGCTGTCGCAGCTCGCCGAGAAGACTGGCACGCACGTGACCGACCTGCGCAAGGTGATCATCTGGGGCAATCACTCGGCGACGCAGTACCCCGACCTGCATCACGCCACCGTGAGCGGCCGCCCGGCGCTCTCGCTGGTGGACGAAGCCTGGTACAAGGAGCAGTTCATCCCGGTCGTGCAGCAGCGCGGCGCGGCCATCATCAAGGCGCGCGGCGCCTCGTCGGCGGCCTCGGCGGCCTCGGCGGCAATTGACCACATCCACACGTGGGTGCACGGCACGCCGGCAGGCGACTGGGTGAGCATGGCCGTCCCCGCGGATGGAAGCTATGGCATCCCTGCCGGCGTGATCTACGGCTATCCCGTCACCTGCAAGGGCGGCGACTATCAGATCGTGCAGGGCCTCGCAGTGAACGATTTCAGCCGGGGCAAGATGGATGCTACGCATAAGGAGTTGCTCGAGGAGCGGGACGGGGTGAAGGACCTGCTCTGAAGACTCGCGGCTCGGCGCGCACGCGGACTGCGCGCGCCGAGCCGGATCATTGCGGCCCCGTAAGGAACGAGGCGCAGCAGTCCGTTGTTGGCACTGCAAGGAGCGTTCAATGCACGACATCACACACACACACCGCAACGCACCACCGCCGCGGCGCTGACCGCGCTGCTGGCAGCCGCCATGCTCGCCGCTTGCGGCACGACCTCGAGCCTCGAGGCGCCGGCCGAGCACGCGGCCATCGATCTCACCCCCTACAGCAGGCTGATCGTCGAAGACTTCAAGGACGAGGCCACTGCGAAAATGAAGCCCGAAGCCCGCCCGCTGCTGGAGCCCAAGGTCACGGCGGCGGTGAAGATGTTCCCGGACCAGATCGCCTCGGTCGTGAAGGCCGGCGGCGGATTCGACGAGGTGTTGCGCACCGGCGCGCCGGATGCGCAGACACTGGTGCTGCGCGGCACGATCACCCAGTACGACCCGGGCAACGCCGCTTTGCAGCTGCTGGTTGGCTTCGGGGCCGGCACGGCCAACTTCGACTCCAAGCTGCAGCTCGTCGACGGCGGCACTGGCAGCGTGCTCGGTACTTGGAACGTGGACAAGAACAGCTGGGCGCTGGGCGGAGTCTTCGCCGCCAGCCAGAAGCCGGAGGACTTCGTGCAGGAAGCTGCCAAGAAGATCGGCACGGAGCTGTCGGACAAGCGCAAAGCGGGTTCGATCAAGAAGCCGGCGAACTGACCCGCGTCGTCCCGCTGGGCGCCGGTCCGGGCTGCGCCAGTCCGGACCGGCGCCCTATGTCATTGAGGGGACTCGATTACTGCGGCGCAAGAGACGCCGGCCCCGGGCGATGCGCCCCATCCGGTTCCCCGCGGGATGCGCAAGTCCTTGCCGAGCCTCAGGAATCAGCTATTGCGGCAGCGCAGCAATCAAGGGCATAGTCGGAGGGTCGCGGGGCCGTCCGCCCCGCCCACTGCGGGGGATTGCAGCGGTGACGACTTTCCTTTTCTGGTTCCTGCTCATCATCGGCGGCGCGCTGTTCCTCGCCTACAGCCAGCTGTCGCTGCGGGCCGCGACTCTCGCGGCCGGCGCGGCGCTCGTCGCCTACACGTTCATCGGCGTGCACCCGGCGTGGTGGCTCGCGCTGCTGTGGGCGGGCTTCGCGGTGCTCGCGCTGCTCAACGTGAACCCGGTCCGTATGCGCTACGTGACCAAGCCGTTCCTGATGGTCTACCGGCGGATGCTGCCCACCATGTCCGACACGGAGCGCGAGGCGCTCGAGGCCGGCACCGTTTGGTGGGACGGCGAACTGTTCACCGGCAAGCCCGACTGGAACAAGCTCCTGTCCGCGAAAGCACCGCAGCTCACGGCCGAGGAGCAGGCCTTCGTCGACGGGCCCTGCGAGGAACTCTGCCGCATGCTCGACGAGTGGGACATCACCCACCGCCGTGCAGACCTGCCGCCCGAGGTCTGGGATTACCTGAAGAAGAAGGGCTTCTTCGCGATGATCATCCCGAAGAAGTACGGCGGACTCGAGTTCTCCGCCTACGCGCACTCCTGCGTGCTCGTGAAGATCGCGAGCAAGAGCGCGAGCTGTTCCTCCACGGTCGCGGTGCCCAACTCGCTCGGCCCGGCCGAGTTGCTGGTGCATTACGGCACCGAGGAACAGAAGAACCACTACCTGCCGCGCCTCGCGCGCGGCGAGGACGTGCCCTGCTTCGCGCTCACCGGGCCGCGCGCGGGATCCGATGCCGCCTCCATCCCCGACACCGGAATCGTCTGCCGCGGCACCTACGAGGGCCGCGAAGTCGTTGGCATCCGGCTCAACTTCCAGAAGCGCTACATCACGCTCGCGCCCATCGCCACCGTGATCGGTCTCGCCTTCAAGCTCTACGATCCCGAGAAGCTGCTCGGCGGCGAGAAGACCGACTACGGCATCACCTGTGCACTGATCCCGCGCCGCACGCCGGGCGTGACCATCGGGCGGCGCCACTTTCCGCTCAACGTCGCGTTCCAGAACGGGCCCCTGTCGGGCAAGGACGTGTTCGTGCCGCTCGACGCGATCATCGGCGGGCCGGCGATGGCCGGCCAGGGCTGGCGCATGCTGGTCGAGCAGCTCTCCGTGGGCCGCTGCATCTCGCTGCCGTCGAACTCCTGCGGCGGGGCGAAAGCAGGCGTGTACGCATCGACTGCGTACGCACGCATCCGCAAGCAGTTCGCGCAGCCGGTGGGCCGCTTCGAGGGCGTCGAGGCAGCGCTCACGCGCATGGCGGGCGCCGCCTACATCATCGACGCGGCGCGCTCGGTGACCACCGGCGCCATCGACGGTGGCGAGAAACCCTCGGTGCCCGCCGCGATGCTCAAGTACCACTGCACCGAGCTCGGCCGGAAGGTCGCCAACGACGCGATGGACGTGCAGGGCGGCAAGGGCATCTGCCTGGGCCCGAAGAACTACCTCGGTCGCGGCTATCAGGTGGTGCCCGTGGCGATCACGGTCGAGGGAGCGAATATCCTCACGCGCAGCCTGATGATCCTCGGGCAGGGCGCGATCCGCTGCCATCCGTACGTGCTCAGCGAAATGAACGCCGCGAAGATCAAGGACAAGGCACAGAGCCTGCGCGACTTCGACGCGGCGCTGATGGGGCACCTCGGCTATACGATCTCGAACGCCGCGCGCTCGTTCGTGATGGCCGCCACGCTCGCGCGCTTCTCCGACGCGCCGACCGACGGTGCCACGCGCCGCTACTACCAGCACGTCAACAAGTTCAGCGCGCAGTTCGCCTTCGCCACCGACATGGCGATGCTGACACTCGGCGGATATCTGAAACAGAAGGAGCACCTCTCGGCACGCCTGGGCGACGTGCTCTCGGCGCTCTACATGGCTTCAATGGTGCTCAAGCACTGGGAGAATCAGGGCCGCAAGGCTGACGACCTGCCACTGGTCGAGTGGAGCTGTCGCACGCTGCTCTACGAGGCCCAGGAGCAGCTGCATGGCTTCCTGCGCAATTTCCCGAACCGCTGGGTCGCGGGACTGATGCGGATCGTGATCTTCCCGCGCGGCCGCACGTATTTCGCGCCGAGCGATGGCCTCGGGCGGAAGATCGTGGAGCAGCTGATGGTGCCGTCGGAGACGCGCGAGCGGCTCGCGCATGGCATCTACAAGACCGTTGAGCCGGGTAACCCGATCGGGCTGCTGCAGGAGGCGCTGGTGCTGTCGGTCGCGGCCGAGCCGCTGGAGAAGAAGCTGCGCGTCGAGGGCGTGAAGACCGGGCGCATCACCGCGCTCGACCCGCCCGGACAGATCGAGCAGGCGCTGGCGGCGGGACTCCTGACCGCGTCCGAGGCGCAGCTGCTGCGCGACTACGACCGCAAGGTGATGGACATCATCAACGTGGACGACTTCAGCAGCGAGGAGCTGATGGCGGGCGTACAGGCGGAATCGCGCAACAAGCCGCTGCGGCACATCGCCTGAGTGCGGACGCGCGAGTGGCGCCCGGCGGCGGTCCGGGCGCCGTCCGGCGTCCGCCTCAACCGCCGCCCAGGAAGTCCACCGCCAGGCTGGCGAGCGAGCGCACGCCGACGGGAAGGGCTGCCTCGTCCACGAAGAACAGCGGCGAGTGGTTCTGCGCCGCGGTCTCCTCCTGGCCGGGCGGGGTCACGCCCAGGAAGAAGAACATCCCCGGCACCTGCTGCTGGAAGTAGCTGAAGTCCTCGGCCGTCCCGGTGAGAGGCCCGACGCTCACCTTGCCGGGACCGAGGATGCGCTGGAGCGTCGGCACCATGCGCTCGGTGAGAGCGGGATCGTTGACGGTCACGGGGTAGCCGAGATCCCAGGTGACTTTGGCCGAGCCGCCCGCAGTCCGCGCATACTCGGTCGCGATGCCCTCGATGCGGGCGCGGATCCGCGCGCGCTCCTCGTTGTCGAACGCACGCACAGTCCCGACCAGCTCGGCCTTGTCGGGAATGATGTTCGAGCGGTTGCCGGCGGCGAACTTGCCGACCGTGACCACCGCCGGCGCCTTCGCGATGTTGACGTTGCGCGAAACGATGGACTGAAGCGAAGTCACGATCTGCGCGCCGATCACGATCGGATCCACGCCGCCCCAGGGCACCGCGCCGTGGGTCTGCTTGCCCGTGATCTCGATCGTGAACTCGTCGGCGCTCGCCATCAGCGGGCCGGCGCGGTAGACGACGTGACCGACGGTGTAGGGGAAGACGTGCAGGCCGAAGATGGCGTCCACCTGGGGATCGCGGAGCACCCCCGCCGCGATCATGGGTTCCGCGCCGCCGGGGCCCTCCTCCGCCGGCTGGAAGATGAACTTGACGGTCCCCGGAAGCTCGGCGCGCAGCTGCGCGAGGACCGTGGCGGCCCCCATCAGCATCGCGACGTGGGTGTCGTGGCCGCAGGCGTGCATCACGCCGGTCTCCTGCCCGTTCCACATCGCCTTCTGCACGGACTTGAAGGGCAGGTCCCCCTGCTCGGTGACGGGCAGCGCGTCCATGTCGGCGCGCAGCGCCACCACCTTGCCGGGCCGGCCGCCCTTGAGGATCCCGACGACGCCAGTCCCCGCGACGCCGGTCTGCACCTCCATGCCGAGGCTGCGCAGGTGTTCGGCAACGATGCGCGACGTGCGCACCTCCTGCAGACCGAGTTCCGGATGCTGGTGGATGTCGCGCCGCCACGCGACCACCTGCGGCAGAACGTCCGCCGTCGCGCGTTCGATCGCCGCTGGCGTCGCGCCGGAAGCGGCTGCCGCGGTGGAGGCTGTGGTGAGAAGTGCCATGGCGAGGGCAGTCGAGCGCATCTGACGTCAGTCCTTGCCGGGTCGCCGGCCGCGAGTAGGAGGGGAGCGTCGCGGCGCATCATGCCACGGGTTCGGCCGGGCCCAGCGGTCCGGCGCAGTGGCCGGCCGGGGCAGCCCGCGGGGTTTTGCTACCCTTCGCGCCGTGCAGCCCCCGACCGATAGTCGCACCGTCCTCTACGAGGTCAACCTCGAGGCCGACGCGGCGATCGCAGGGCCCTTCGATACCTGGTTGCGCGACCACATCGCCGACGTGCTGCAGTTCGAGGGCTTCCACACCGCGGAGATCCTCGACGACGACTCCGCGCCCCCGGGACGCATCCGCCGCACCGTGCAGTACCGGTTGCGCGACCGCGCGGCGCTGGAGCAATACCTGGCGCTGCATGCGCCAGAGATGCAGGCGGCGGCCGCGGCGCGCTTCGGTGAGCGCTTCAGCCTCGAGCAGCGCATCCTCCCGCACCGCGAGGAGTTCGTGCGCGGCGCGTTCTCGACCGAGAACTGCCTCAACTGCGGCGAGGTGCTGCGCGGCCAGCACTGCTCGCACTGCGGCCAGCACGCCCAGGTGCGGGTGCTGTCGCTGTGGGGACTCGTCAGGGACGTGATCGGCGACCTGCTGAATGCCGACTCGCGCGTCTGGCGCACGCTGTGGCCGCTCGCGTTCCGTCCGGGGCTGCTCACCGAGGACTTCCTGCGCGGCCGGCGCGCGCGCTACACGCCGCCGTTCCGCATGTACCTGGTGCTGAGCGTGGTGTTCTTCGTGCTCGCCTCGTTCGAGGATCCGGGCGGGGAAATCGCGCTGCAGATCGACGACAACGAGGCCAATCTCCAGTTGCGGGACGGCGACGCGGTTCCCGCCGGCGGCGCCGGGCAACCAGCCACCGGGACGGCGACAGAGGCGAATCCGGCCGACGCGACCACGCCGGTCGCCGGCGCCCCGGCCGCGAGCGGCCCGGGGGGGCCGCGTGACAAGCCGCGTCCGCTCGATGCCGACGCGCGGCGCCTCGTGGACCAGATCGTCGGCCGGGTGCCGGCCGAGAGCCGCGATGCGCTGCGGGCGGAGATCGAGAAGGAGCTCTCGCGGGCCTCGCTCAAGGAGCGCGCGGTGGCCGCCAAGGTGCTGGCCGACCCCTGCTCCGAGGACACGCTCAAAGTCGAGGCCGGGCCGTTCCTCGAGCGCTACGAGCCCCGCATCCGCGCGGCATGCCGGAAGATCGTTGCGGACCAGCAGGGCTTCGGCCGCGCGATGTTCGACAACATCCCGAAGATGATGTTCCTGTTCCTGCCGCTGATCGCGGCCGTGCTGGCGGTGCTGTACTGGCGCTCGGGCCGCTACTATGTGGAGCACCTGCTGTTCGTGGTGCACTTCCACGCGTTCTTCTTCCTGATCGGCATCGTCGCCCTGCTGCTAGACCTGCTCACAAAGGCGCTGCCCGCAGGCGCCCGCGGCGGCATCGAAGTGGCGCAGGCGGTGCTCGGCACGGCACTGGTCTTCTACGTGCCGTGGTACCTGCTCAAGGCGATGCGCCGCGTCTACGCGCAGAGCTGGTGGAAGACACTGCCGAAGTTCGCGCTACTCGGCCTCGCCTATGTGATCAGCCTGGTGTTCACCGTCCTCGGCCTGCTCGCCTACACCGCGCTCACGCTGTAACCCGGAGTCCCGGCCCCGGGGCGCGAGGGCCGCGCCCCGGAAAACCGCCCTCAGCCGGCGCGGGCGAGGTTCGCGTTCGCGAACTCCCAGTTGAGCAGCTTGTCGATCACGGCCGCCACGAAGTCGGCACGGCGGTTCTGGTAGTCGAGGTAGTAGGCGTGCTCCCACACGTCTACGGTGAGCAGCGCCGTCTGCCCGGTGGTGAGCGGCGTATCGGCGTTCGGAGTCTTCATGATGCGCAGCGCTCCGCGCTCGGCCACGAGCCATGCCCAGCCGCTGCCGAACTGCGTCATCGCGGCGTTGGCGAACTCTTTCTTGAAGTTGTCGAAGCTGCCGAAGGCCGCGTTGATCGCCGGAGCCACCGCGCCCGTGGGCGCACCACCGCCGCCCGGCCTCAGACTGTTCCAGAAGAAAGTGTGATTCCAGATCTGTGCGGCGTTGTTGAAGATCCCGGCCTTGTCGGCCTTGCCAGCAACCGACCTGATCACCTGCTCGAGCGGTGTCTCGGCGAGATCGGTGCCCGCGACGAGCTTGTTCAGGTTGTCCACGTAGGCCTTGTGATGCTTGCCGTAGTGAAACGACATCGTCTCCGACGAAATCACCGGCGCGAGCGCGTCCATGGCATAGGGCAGGGTCGGCAGTTCGATATGGTGTGTCATGGAGGGATCCTCTGTCGGGGTGCCGCGGCGCGGCGCGGCGATGTGGGATGCAGAAAGGGGAATTATCCCCGGTTCGCATGTCAACGGCGACCGGATGCCCGGGGGAAGCCGTTTGAGGCGGTCCGCCACGTGCAACGACCGCCACGCAGCGCTCCGGGACGCTTTCGTGACAGCGGATCCCCGGCGCCCGCCCGCAAGTATGCTAGGCAGCATGCACGGCCGGGCCATCCTTCACGTGGATATGGACGCCTTCTACGCGTCCGTGGAGCAACGCGACGACCCTTCGCTGCGAGGCCGTCCCGTGATCGTCGGGGGAACCGGCGCGCGTGGAGTGGTAGCCGCCGCGAGCTACGAGGTTCGCCCCTACGGCGTTCGCTCGGCGATGCCGGTTCGGGAAGCACTGCGCCGCTGCCCCGACGCGGTGTGCGTGCCGCCGCGCATCGGCCACTATGCGTCGGTGTCGAAGCAGATCTTCGAGGTGTTCCACGAGTTCACTCCGCTGGTGCAGGGCCTGTCGCTCGACGAAGCCTTCCTCGACCTGACGGCCGGCACGTCGGCGCTGGGTGACGCCGAGCACATCGCACGGGAAATCAAGCGGCTGATCCGCCAACGCACCGAGCTCACCGCATCGGTCGGCGTGGCCCCCAACAAGCTCGTCGCCAAGATCGCCTCGGACCTGCGCAAGCCGGACGGTCTCGTGATCGTGCGGCTGGAGGAGATCAACGCGGTGCTCGACCCGTTGCCGATCCGCAAGCTCTTCGGCCTCGGCGCGAAGACCGCGCCCAAGGTCGAGGCACTCGGCATACGCACGCTCGGAGACCTGCGCGTGGCGAGCGCGGCGCGACTGCGACCCATCTTCGGACGCTACACGGAGCGAGTGCAGCAGCGCGCCGCCGGAATCGACGAGCGGCCGGTGGTCGCCGATCGTGATGAAAAGCAGATCAGCGCCGAGGAGACTTTCGACATCGACGTCGCCGACCACGCGCGGCTGCAGGCGGAGCTCGTTCGGCTCGCCGACAAGGCCTGTGCACGACTTCGTGCGCGCGAGCTCACGGCGAGCTGCGTCAACGTCAAGATCCGTCGCAGCGACTTCGTCACCTACACGCGGCAGCGCCATTTCGCCCCCCCCACCCAGGAGACGCGCGTGATCACGGCGATCGCCACCGAGCTGCTCGAAGCGTGGCTCGCGGGACAGCCTCGCAGTGCCTTGCGCTTGCTCGGCGTCGGCGTGAGTGCGCTCGCCTCGACTTCGCAGCTCGACCTGTTCACTGCGCCGCAGAGCGCGAAGAACCGCGAGCTCGATGCGGCGGTGGACAGGATCCGGGACAGATTCGGCAAGGTGGCGCTGACACGGGCGAGCGCGCTGGACCCACCCGACGGTGCGCCGCGGCCGTCGAAAACATGAATCGCGCATGTGGCCGCGGCAGGCGTGAACGCCCGATCCGTGAGCAACGTTTTCGAGGCAGCACGTCGTCTGCGGCGGTCAGCGGGCCGGTGACGAGCGGCAGCAGTGCGCCAGCCTGCGAACGGCGATCGTCGCTTCATCGCTGCCTGCAGCAGCAAGTCCGTGCGCAATGCGCCTGCATGTGACGCTGCATGACAGGCGCCGCTAGCCATGCCCCACGCCGGCAGGCATCATTGGCGACCCCCCGAGCCGCGCAGGCCGCGCTTAACTCCGCATGTACACGAGCTTTTTCGGGCTCCAGGAAAAGCCGTTCGCGATCACCCCGGATCCCCGCTACCTGTATCTCAGCGAGCGGCACGCGGAGGCGCTCGCGCACCTCCTCTACGGCATCAACGAGGCGGGTGGCTTCATACAGCTCACCGGCGAGGTGGGCACCGGCAAGACTACGGTGATCCGCAGCCTGCTCGAGCAGTTGCCGGGCCATGCCGACGTCGCGCTGATCCTCAACCCGCGTGTCACACCCGCGGAGTTCCTGCTCACCATCTGCGAGGAGCTGCACATCGCAGTTCCCGAAAGCGGCCGCGGCAGCACCAAGACGCTGATGGACATGCTCGGTCGACACCTGCTCGATACCCACGCGCGGGGACGCCGCGTGGTGCTGATCGTCGACGAAGCGCAGAACCTGAGCACCCAGACGCTCGAACAGGTGAGGCTGCTCACCAACCTCGAGACCGCAACGACCAAGCTGCTGCAGATCATCCTGATCGGACAGCCAGAGCTTCGTGATCTGCTCGGCCAGCCGGAACTCCGGCAGCTGGCCCAGCGCGTCACCGGCCGCTACCACCTCAATCCGCTGTCGCCCGAGGAGACCGCCGGCTATGTGAAGCACCGCATGCGCATCGCGGGAGCGACCGCCGAGGTATTCACGCCGTCGGCACTCAGCGAGGTGCATCGGCTGAGCAGTGGGATCCCGCGCGTTATCAACGTCATATGCGACCGCACGCTGCTCGGCGCGTTCACCCACGAGGATCACCGCGCCGGCGCGGGCCTCGTGCGCCAGGCGGCCTCCGAGGTATATGGGCGTCCCGTTCCCGCGCCCTGGCTCAAGTGGGCGACGACCGCAGCTGTCGTCGCCGCCATCGGCCTGGTCGCAGCGGGCATCTGGAGCTTTGCAACACAGCGTGCGACCAGGACTGCCGCGGAAGCCGGGACCGCCCTGCCACCCGCATCGCCCGGCGCGCCGGGCGCACCTGCAACGGCAGCGATCGACTCGGCACCGGCGGCTGCGGTGTCCATGCAGGCCGGCGCGGATGCGACGCCTGCACCCTCGGGGGCGACGATTCCGCTCGACGAGCTGCTCGTGCGCCATGGCAACGAGACGAGCACCGAGTCCGCGCTCGCGAAGCTGTTTGCGCTCTGGGGCACGATGTACGAGCCGTCACGCGGGCGGGGCTGCGAACAGGCTGCGCGCCAGGGGCTCGAGTGCCTGTTCCAGAAGGGATCGTGGCCGCAGCTGCGAACGCTCAACCGACCTGCGATCCTCACTCTCACGGACGAGATGGGTCGCATGCACCAGGTCGTACTGACGGGCCTCACCGATGAGACCGCAACGCTCGACCTCGGCGGCGAACCGCGCGAGGTGTCGATCGTCGCGCTGTCGCGCTACTGGTTCGGCGACTTCCTGTTGCTGTGGCGTCCGCCGCTCGCTGTCGCGAAGGCGCTGGCGCCAGGCATGCGCGGCGAAGACGTTCGCTGGCTGCGCGAGAGCGTTCGCGCCGCGCAGGGACTGCCCACTGCAGCGCCCGTGAGCGACGTCTACGACGACGATCTCGTGCGACTGGTGCAGGACTTCCAGCGCCAGCACCGCCTGGCCGTCGATGGCGTCGCCGGCGTGCAGACGCAGATCGTGCTCGACACGACCATCAATGCCACGGGCTCGCCGACCATCGTCGTGCCGACCCTGGTGCCCGCAACCGCCGGAGGCTGAGCGATGTCGTTCATCCTCGACGCGCTGCGCAAATCGGAGCACGAACGGCAAAGACAGACGGGCCCGGCGCTCGTCGAGTCGGCCACCGTGGTACCCAGAGCGAGGACCAACCGCTGGGCAACGGCGGCGATCGCGCTGCTGCTGATCAACCTCGTCGCGATTGGCGTCGTGCTGCTCATGAAGTCGCGCGACGAACCGGCGACTGCTACGTCCGAGGCCGCACCGACTGCGGTGGCTCCAGCGCCCTCGACCGTCACCGCGGCGCCCCACCCCGGTGCGGCTGCGCCGGCGGCGACAGCCGTTCGAGCCTCCGAGTCCCGCGCTCAGGCCTCGATCACTCGCACGCCCCCGATGACGCCCCCGATGATGCGCCCCGCTGCGCCACCGCCGGTCACTTCAGGACACAATCCGCTGCAGGAAGAGGTCGCCGCCGACTCCGCGCTGCTGGCGGACGAGATCGCGGAGCGCGCTGCCGCGCCACCGCAAGGTCCCCCGGCGGTGCAGTCCTCGGCTCACGTGCGACCCGGCACGGTTGTCTACCAGAGCCTGTCCGAAACCGACTCCGCACCCTCCCAGTCTGCCTCCGGGGCGGCCGAAGGGACGCGGCAACCGAGTAACCTGCCGCGCGCCGACGAGATGGCTGCCCGCGCGGGAGCCCCGGAACTGCGGCTCGAACTGCACGTGTACTCGACACGACCCGCCGAGCGCCTCGTGTTCATCAATTCGCGCCAGTACCGCGAGGGCGAAACGACTCAGGAAGGCGCAACGGTCGAGCAGATCACGCCCGACGGCGTGGTCATGAGCATGAGCGGCAATCGCTTCCTGCTGCCGCGCGACTGAGGCGCCGTGCGCGTCACCCGCCGGAAACCGTCGCGATGAAGCTCGAAACCCTCTCTGTTCATGCCGGTCGCGCGCCGGATCCCGCGACTGGGGCGGTACGCGAACCGATCCACCTCTCGACCACGTTCGAGCGGGGCCCCGACGGACAGTACCCTCACGGCTACTTCTACTCTCGCAGCGGCAACCCGAACCGTACCTCGCTCGAGCAGGCGGTGGCGGCACTCGAGGGCGGTGCGGAGGCCGTGGCGTTTGCCTCGGGCTCGGCGGCGACGCTCGCGGTCTTCTCGCTTGCCGCGCCGGGCGGGCGCGTCGTCTGCTCCTCCGACTGCTATCACGGCACCGCGAAGCAGTTGCGCGAGATCCTGCCGCGCTTCGGCGTGCAGGCCGAGTTCGTGGATACCACCGATCTCGCCGCTGCGGAGCGAGCGCTCGCCCCTGGGGCCACGCTGCTCTGGGTGGAGACGCCGACGAACCCGCTGCTTCAGGTCAGTGACCTGGCCGCGCTGGCGACGCTTGCACATGACCACGGCGCCTTGCTTGCCTGCGACAACACCTTCGCGAGCCCGGTGCTGCAGCGGCCGCTCGAGTTCGGTGCCGACTTCGTCATGCACAGCTCGACGAAGTTTCTCGGCGGCCACAGCGACGTGCTCGGCGGCATCGTCGTGGTACGCGAGCCGGGACCGATGCTCACGCGGCTGCGTGAGTTCCAGGGAGCGGGTGGCGGCGTGCCTTCACCGTTCGACTGCTGGCTGCTGTTGCGCAGCCTCCCGACGCTCCCGATCCGCATGCGCACACAGTCCGCGAACGCGCTGGCCGTCGCTCGACACTTGGCCGACCATCCGCGGATCGAGCGCGTTCACTATCCAGGCCTCGAGGCTCACCGGGGTCACGCCCTGGCCGCGCGACAGATGCAGGGCGGTTTCGGCGCCGTCGTGTCGGTCCAGGTTCGAGGTGGCGCGGCCGAGGCGCTCGCCGTGGCCGCACGGGCGAAGCTCTTCACGCGCGCCACGAGTCTCGGCGGTGTCGAGAGCCTGATCGAGCATCGCGCTTCGATGGAAGGTCCGAATACGCAGACGCCACCCAACCTGCTGCGGCTGTCGACGGGTCTCGAGAACCCGGCGGACCTCGTCGCGGATCTCGACGAGACCCTTTCCGGCTGATCGCGATCAGCTGCCTCCGCAGGCCTGTACCGCGGCCTGGCCACTCTTCAGCGCGGCGATGCAGACAGCCGGGTCGGTGGGCTTCTCGACGGGGCGGCCGCTCTCTACCCACCCGGTCATGTCGCCCTGGAGGTGCCCGAGATCACTGTAGCCGTTGCCGGCCAGGACATCGGCGGCCAGCAGCGCCCGGCGCCCGCTACGGCAATACAGGACGATCTCCTTGTCCTTTGGCACCTCGGCCAGCCGCGCGGCGAGCTGGTCGTGCGGGATGTTGACCGCGCCCGGCACGTGGCCGGAGGCGTATTCCTCCTGGGTCCGCACGTCCAGCACGAAGGGTGCATCAGCACCCTGCTGCGGCAGCGCCAGGAATGCATCCTGCGTAAGCGGCTTCACCTCGGCATCGCCGGCCAACGCCACCGACGCCACGAGCGCCAGACATGCGCCTTGGAAAATCTTGCCGATCATTTGCTGCACCTCGCGTGGATCACCGCTCGAGCCGATCTCACTCCTTGTCGAGCACGAAGGTGACTTTCATGCGCACCTTGTACTCGATCACCTTTCCGTCCTTTACGACGACTTCCTGATCGGCGACCCAGGCACCGGTGATGCCGCGGATGGTCTTGCCCGCCCGGCGAATGCCGGACTGGATGGCGTCTTCGAAGCCCTTCTTCGAGGTCGAGGTGATTTCGCTGATCTTGGCAACGGACATCGTGATCTCCTGGTGAGTGATTCCTGCCCTACCTCGCCGCGTACGCGGCGCTCGGGCTACAGGTTGCACCTGGCTCGGCCCGGACCACAAGTCGTTCGATCCAGCTCCGACCGCGGATTCAGCCGGTCGTCAGAACCAGTTGTAGTTGAAGCTGATGCTGACGCGCTCGCTCGCAGCCAGATTGGGCGGCACCTCGTGGCGCAGCCAGCTTTCGAACAGGACGACCTTGCCGGGCTCCGCGGCCACCGTGAACCACGAGCGGGACTCGGGGCGGGCATCGGCGCGCCGCGGCGGCGCCGCCATGTAGCGGTCCAGGCGTGGATCCTCGAATTTGATGCCGGCGGTAGCGCGCGGCGCGCGCACGTAGTAGGTGCCGCTGATCGTCGAGAGCGGGTGCAGGTGCAGACTGTGGGCAACGAGCCGGGGCATGACGTTGATCCAGCAGTCGGTCATCGCGAGCTCGCGTCCCTCGAGGTCGAACTCCAGTGCCCGGGCGTAGGCACGGATGTGCCGGCGCAGCTTGAGTTCCAGCGCCTCGAAGGTCGGGGACAGCGTGTGCATTCGGTTCAGGGAGCCGTACGAGGTGTATCCGCCGGGGTAGCGCGTCGCAGACCAGACCTGCCCCGCGGCATCGTCCTCCCGGTACTGAAGGCACTCGCCGAGCAGCCTGCGGTTGAAGCTCCGCTCGTCGGCAGCGGCCAGCCGGGCCTCATAGACCAGGGTTGGAAACAGGGCACGAATTGTCATGCCATGAGCATAGCCAAGCGCATGGCTTTTTTCAGAATCCCTCGACAGACGCTCGATTCGTGCCTTGCGATCCCCTCCCACGGACCGTATTGTTAAGGGAGAATTAAGTCGAGGACCCGATGCCAGCCGACCCGGAACGACTGCCGCTCAACGCCCTGCGAGTGTTCGAGGCTGTCGCAACGCACTTGAGCTTCACGGCCGCCGCGAAGGAGCTGGGCGTCACCACTGCCGCAGTGAGCGCGCAGATCAAGGCGCTGGAGGCCGACATCGGCGTGCCGCTGTTCCGCCGCCATACGCGCGCAGTCGCGCTCACTCAGGACGGCGCCGAGCTGCTGCCGGGCGTTCGCCGCGGACTCGATGAGCTGCGCCGCGCGGTCGAGCGCCTGCGGCGCGAGCGTGTCGGCGGCCTGCTGAACCTGAGCGTTCCGAGCGAGTTCCTGCAGCGCTGGCTGCTGCCTCGCATCGGCGAGTTCACGCACCGCCATCCCGAGATCGAGGTCCGCTTCGGACCGGCGCGCGCCGCGCTGGACTTCGAGCGCGACGATTTCCACGCAGCGATCCTCTACGGCTCCGGGCAGTGGTCTGGACTGCGTGCCGAGCGCCTCCTCGACGAGTGGGTCTTCCCGGTCTGCAGTCCGGCGCTGCTCGCGAGGCTCGGGCCCATCGAGACGCTCTCCGACTTCTCACGCTACCCGCTGCTGCACAGCCGCGCAGAGCCCTGGCCCGACTGGCTGCGACGCGTCGGCGGCGACACGACCCGCACTGACGTGCCGCCCCAGCCCGATGACGCTTCTGCCACGCTTGCGGCCGTGGAGCAGGGCAAGGGCGTGGCGCTGGCGCGCTGGTCGCTGGTGGCGGCCGACCTTTCGGCCGGGCGGCTCGTGCGACCGATGCTGCCGAGCGTTCAACAGCAGAGCGCGTGGTTCCTGGCCGCCCCTCCGGAGCGCTTCGCGCTGCCGAAGGTGGTGCGCTTCCGCGCGTGGCTGCTCGACTGCTGCCGCGAGTTTCCGCCACCCACCGGCGAGACACTGCCGGTCGAGTAGGCGGCCGGTTTCAGGTGCCCGGACCGGGGGGCACCGCCGGGTGTGCCGCGGGCAACCTCAGGCGCGCGGTCACCGGACGGTGATCCGAGCCGATCGATTCCGCGACCGTGCTCCCGTCCACGCACAACTCGTTGCTCAAGAGTATGTGGTCGATGCGCAGCGCCAGCGGCCAGAACCCGGTCAGCCACGTCGGCTGCCAGCGCGGGCCCGCGAGTGCGTCGCGCAGGCCCGACTGACCGAGCAGTCGTCCGAACGCTGGCGAGTCCGGCGACAGGTTGAAATCGCCGACCACGACGGCAGGCGCCGGCCCGGTGCGCACGAGCGTGGCGACCCGATCGAGCGCGAGGTTCCGCGAGCGGGCGAGCGAGGGCGTCATCGGCCAGCGAGCGTGCAATGCGTAGAAGCGCAGGCGCCGGCCGTCCACGATGACGTCGCCCACGAGCGAGGGGTGGCCGTCACCGGCGAGGTCCACGGGCTCGACGCCTTCGAGCGGCCATCGGCTCAGCACTCCGATACCGTAGGCGTCGCCGCGTTCGACGAGATGCCGGTGAGGGTACTCGGGCAATGCCTCCAGCGCCTCGGCCCAGGCCGGCGTGAGTTCCTGCACGACGAGCAGGTCAGCCGGATGCTCGCCCAGCCAGGCGGTAAAGCGGTGGAACTCCCGATTGCTGTAGCGCAGGTTCGCCGTGACCACGCCGAACGACGCGCCGGCACAGGCCACCATCGGCGCCTCCGCGAGCGCGCGCTGGGCCACCGGCGCACCGTGCCACACGGCGAGCACCACCGCGACGGTGGACCAGCCTGGTCGACGGAATGCCGCGAGCGCGGGCGCCATCAGCAGCGCGGCCACGGCGTATTGCGGTCGGAAATGTGAAAACAGCTCGAAGGGCCAGCCGAACGGTGCTGCCAGCGCCATAGCGCTCGCGAATGCCAGCAGGGCGAGCGCGAGGAGCAGCAGACGCTTGAGCGGAGCGCGCACGGCGCTAGGGAAGTTCCGCGAGGAACTCCTCGAGGGCTGCCACGACCTCGGGCTCGTCGAGCAACGGCGGATGTCCTCGTCGCTCGACGCTCAGGCGTCGCAGGTCGGGCTTCTCGCGACCCATCCGCTCGAAGGTCTCGACGGACAGCACATCCGAGAGCACACCGCGCAGTGCCAGCACCGGCACGGGCCGCAGCGCCGCAAACACGGCCCACAGGTCCGGAGCGGCCCCCGTCGGCGCGGCACGGACGGCCTCGCCGATCATGGGATCCATGGCGAGCTGCGGGATGCCATCGACGTCGACGTAGCTGCGGCGCGCGTAGACCTGCCAGTCATCGTCGGTGAGATCGGGCATCGCGAGGCCGTAGGTCGCTCGCGCCTGTGCCGCGGCCTCCTCCCAGCTTCCGACCGGCGCATGCCGGCCGACTCGCTGCGAGATGCGCTGCATACCCTCCGGCGCAATCTCTGGACCCACGTCGTTCAGCACCGCGCCGGCGATGGCGGCGGGCCGGGTGGCCGCAATCAGCATCGCGAGGATGCCGCCGAGCGATGTGCCGACCACGACCACTCGGTCGGCGCCAGCCGCGGCCTGCAGCGCCGCGATGTCAGCGAGATAAGTGACGGGATGGTAGTTGGACCAGTTCGGGTCACGCTGCGAGCGGCCGCGCCCGCGCAGGTCCGGGGCGAGCACCCGCCGCCCGAGGCGCCGCAGCCGCGGGGCGAGGGACTCGAAGTCGCGGCTGTTACGCGTGAGGCCAGGCAGGCACAGTACCGGCAGGCGTCCGGAGTCGGCTGTGTACTCGCGGTAGTAGAGCCTGAGCCCATCGGCAGAGGAGTAGAAACGGTCCTCCCACCCGGCTCCATTGACGCGATCGACTGTCATTGCGCCCCGTTTCGAACGGATTCCGCGCGCAACTCGCGCCTGGGGATCTTGCCATTCGCATGGCACCGGAGCGAGTCCGGAAACGTGACACCGCTCACGCGCCGACGCTGCCGTCGATGTCGCTGCAGTCCTCGGGCGCGAGGCGCTCGCGATGCGCTTGCTGTGCCGGCGGCGTACGCTGCTCAGGGTGGCCGAGAAGCACGCCTTCGTGACGATCGAGGAACCGGGCGGCTGGCACGCGCCCGCGATGGCGGCACTGGTTGCCGGCGCGCTCGCACTCGCAGGCTGCGGCGAGCCCGCGCAGCCCTCGACGCTCCCGGCGCTGCCGATCGATCCCGCGTCGGTCACGGTTTCCGGGTTGTCCTCAGGCGCAGCCATGGCCACGCAGCTGCACATCGCGCACTCGGGAGTGATCCACGGCGCGGCCCTGGTCGCCGGCGTGCCGTACCAGTGCTCGAGCGGCACCCTCCGGCACTCCCTCGGCCGCTGCATGAAGGCCAACGAGCCGATCCCGACGCCCGAACTCATCGAGCTCACGAGCCTGCTCGCTCTCGAAGGTTACATCGATCCCATCGCGGATCTCGCCGACGACCGCGTCTGGATCTTTCGTGGCGCACTGGACCCGTACGTGCAGAAGCCGGTCGGGGACGCCATCCAGTCCTACTATGAGGCGCTGGTGAACCCGGCCAACGTGGCGCGCGTCGAGCTGGAGCAGGCCGCGCACACGTTCCCGACTGCTCGGACCGACGCCTCGGCCTGCGACGAGACCGAGCCGCCATTCGTCGGCAGCTGCGGGTATGACGGCGCCGCGGCACTGCTGGGCTATCTCTATGGAACGCTCTCGCCGAGCCGTGCGCCGCGCGAAGGCGAACTCGTGGAGTTCGACCAGCAGCCCTATGCGAAGGCTGCCGGCAGCGAGGGGTTGGCGGACAAGGGACTGCTGTTCGTGCCCGAGACCTGCCGTGCCGGCGGCGACCGACAGTGCCGGCTGCACGTGGTGTTCCATGGCTGCAAGCAGGGGCTGCCCGCCATCGGCCGGGCATTCGTACTCGGCTCGGGTTACCTCGAGGTCGCCGCTGCCAACCACGTTGTCCTGCTCATGCCCCAGATCGAGGCCAGCTACCATCCGCTCAATCCGATGGGCTGCTGGGACTGGTGGGGTTACGAGGGGGAGGACTACGCGACCAAGAGCGGACCGCAGGTTGCGGCCGTGCGGGCCATGATCGCGGATCTGCTGGGCGAGACGCGAAAATAGTTGCGCGGCGGCGGGCGCTCAGGCCTGGGCGCGCGCGCGCTGCGATCCGTACAGGACGCTCAGCCGCCGCACGCCTTTCACTCGTCGTGACGAGCGGCGGATCTCGCGCATGAGTCGCAGCAGGACATGCAGTCCCTCGCGCTCGCCGCCGGCGCAGTACTCCTCGCGGAGGCCGACGTGCAGCACGGCGATGTGCTCAAGGTCCGCACGCACGTAGATTGCGACGCCGATCGGTCGGCCGCTCGCCGCCTCGAGCGCGAACAGTGACTGCACCTCGGCAGGTCCCGCCAGGCGCACTCGCAGCCACCCGCTGTCATCCTGGATCTCCGGCGGCCCGAAGCGGTCGATGGCCTCGACGATGCCGCGCGACACACGGTGCTGACAGGCGTTGAAGAACAGCAGTCGTTCGAGCGTCGCACGATGCTCGGCGGCAACCCTCGACGCGAATGCGACCTCGTCGGCCATGCTTATCCCCGGGCCGGTGCTCCGGCCTTCTGCGAAGTGAGCCCGGATCATGCTTGCGGCGCCAGCTTATGTCGAGAAACTGAGAACACCCGGTCTTGCTGCGTTGCCGCAGTCATCCGCGCCAGGAGCGTCCTCGACCACGGGAAACTTTGAATTGCCTCGGGTTTTCGTGCAGTCCCAGTGGACCGGGCGACGCTCGTGAGGCGCAATCCGGAGATGGGGGGACTGACCAAGACACAGCGCGACTCATCGGGCGCGGCGGACGCTGCGCCCGCCGTAGACGTAGTCGCGCTTTGCCTGGATGCCGCACTCTGCGAGGCGATACACGGCGCCGTCGGCGCGCAGAACTCGGTGTGGAACGCACGCAGCCCGGAGGAATCGGTGGACCTCCTCATGTCCGGGCACTGCGGGGTGCTGTTCATCGACATGGGCGCAGTACCGGCACAACCCGCGTCCCTTGTGCAGCAGATCTCCGACCAGTTCCCCGACGTGGTCATCGTGGTAGCCGGTCGCCGTGACGACCAGAAGCTGCTCGCGCAGCAGATCACCGACGGCCTCGTTTACCGATTCATGCACAAGCCGCTGTCGCCGAAGCGCGCGGAGATGTTCCTGAATGCAGCGATGCGGAGTCACGTCGAGCGACGTGGTGGACGCCCCGCAATTCAACTGCTGCCGGCGTTGGAAGAGCCGCGACAGCGACCGGATGCACGCAAGTGGGTGTTCGTGGGCAGCGGCCTGCTCCTGTTCCTGCTGCTGGTCGGAGCCGCTCTGACGGTGCGCTACGAGAGTTCGCGGGAGCCCGCCGCCACGACGCCGAAACTGGCAGCGAGCGTCGCCCGCTCGCCGGCCGCACCGCTCGCCGACCCGGTGCTCTCAGCCGCCCGCGCTGCCTACGCGGCCGGTCGCTACGAGACTCCGCCCGGACGCAATGCGCTCGATCTCTATGCCGAGGTGCTGAGCAGCCGGCCCGATAGCGCGGAGGCACGCAGAGGGCTGGACGACACGACCCAGCGACTCCTCGCCGCCGCCGAAACCGCGATGATTGCCGGGGATCACGCCGAGGCAGAGCGTGTCGTCGAGCGCATGCTGGCGGCAGACCCGGGAAATCTCGGCGCGCAGGCATTGCGCGCAAGGCTGGCACCCCCGGTCGAGGTGGCCGTGCCGCCTCCGCCACCGCCGCCCGAGTCGCCTCAGCCAGAAGCTGCCCCGCCTGAGTCGTCGAGCACGCGAAACCAGGTGCCGGCGGACCCCCTGTTGCGGCCCGATCCGGGTTCGCGCGGCATGCCGGGCATGTCAACGGCGCGTGCCGTGTACCCCCGCAAGCCCACAGCGCCCCGCTCATCAGGCCAGGCCGCCGGGCGGACGGCACCGCGCGCCGTGCCGGCCCTGCCCATCGCACGCTCTTTCGAGTCGGCGCCGGCGCCCCCCGTTGAATCTCCTGTCGCGCTCGCGCCGCGCAGACTCCAGCCCGTCTCGACACCGGAGCCGATCTACCCGGCTCAGGCTCTGCGTAATCGCACCGAAGGCTGGGTGGAGATCGAGTACACCGTGGACGAGAACGGAGCCACCAGGGACCTCGCCACCACGGCCTCGGAGCCACACGGCGTGTTCGACGAGGCAGCCATGAACGCGGTTGCGTCGTGGCGCTATCTGCCAGGCGTCGTGAACGGACGCCCCGTTCCTCAGCGCACGTCGGTGACTCTGCACTTCAACGTCGCTGATTGATGGCCTGGTGCTTGGTACCGAGCACATAGGCCACCAGCGCCCAGAGTCCCGCGAGCAGCGCGCCGCACCAGGCGACGCCGGAAAGCCCGAGCCCGAACGTGGATTTCACCAGCGCGTGCGCCGAGGCCGAGGTCGCATCGCCCAACCGGTAGACGAACGTATCAATCAGGCTCTTGGCCTTGTAGCGCTCTTCGCGAGTGACGGAGGTGTAGAGCGTGTCGCGCGACGGACGCGCGATCGAGTACTCGCCGATGCGCCGCACCATCATCACGGCCACCAGTACGCCGAACCCCGGGAACAATGCCAGCACGGCGAATCCGACCGTCATAAGCAGCGGCACGGAGACGATCAGCGCGCGGAAGCCGAGCCAGCGGTAGAGTCGCCCGAACAGGAAAAGCTGCAGCACCAGCGAGCCGGCCTGCACCCAGAAGTCGATGCGGTTGAAGAAGCGCGTCCGTGCGTCGCGGTCGGCAAATACCTCCGCGACCAGTGCCTGTTGCTCGAGGTAGAGAAATGTCGAGACCCAGGTGAGCAGGAACACGAACAGCGCGATCAACGCGAGATAGGGTGAGCGGGCTACCTGCCGGAACGCCGCGAGTGCCGAGCCGCCAAGCCGCGCGTCGTGGTCGACGTCGGCGGCGACGTTCTCGCCGTGGCGGCGGTGCCAACGCAGCACCAGCAGCATGAATCCGAGCGAAGTCGCCAGCAGCGCCGCCGAGACGAGCAGCAGGTTGATGGTGCCGATGCGCTCCGCGAGCTGCCCGCCCAGGAACGGCCCGAACAGCCCGCCGGTGCTCAAGCCCGCGGCGATGAAGCCGAACATGCGGCCGGCCTGCTCGCGCGTGAACACGTCGGCCATCAGGCTCCAGAATACGGCCACCACGAACAGCACGAACACGCTCACCCAGACGAAGTACGCACGTGCAATCCACGTGTGGTCCTCCTGTGCATTGAACCACAGGTAGAAGGCGAGGATGTTCGCAACGAAGAACAGGTACACCCACGGAAGGAACGTCGTGCGGCGGAGGCGGGAGGTGAGCCAGCCGTACAGTGGCTGCGCCAGCAGCATCGTCACGAAGGTGGCCCAGAAGAGCGCGGGGAGCGTCTGCACACCCGAAGTGATGCCCATGGTCTCGCGGATCGGGCGCAGGATCCCGTAGGCCGAGAACATGGCGAATGCGGTGGCGAATGCCGCGAGCGCGCCGCTGAGTTCCGCGGGTCGGGCGTTGATTGCACCGGCGAGTGCGCGCTTCACGCCGCCGCCCCGAAGTCGAGCACGAGGCCGGGCCTTGCGACCTCGGCCTCGACGCCATCCGCGCGCAGGATTTCGCGCAGGCCCAGCGACGCGCCGGACTCACCATGCACCAGCCACACCGGCGGACGGCCCGGTATGGCCCCATACCAGCGCATGAGGTCCTGCCGGTCACCGTGCGCGGAGAAGCCACCGAGCGTGTGCACTCGCGCCGCGACGTTCACCGGGGCGCCGTGAATTCGCACGGTGTCGCGGCCATCGACGATTGCCCGACCGAGTGTGCCCTGCGCCTGGAAGCCGCTGAACACCACGTCGCACTCGGGCCGCGACAGGTTGTGCTTGAGGTGATGCACGATGCGGCCACCGGTACACATGCCACTGCCGGCGATCACGATCGCACCATGCCGGAAACGGTTGATGGCCATCGACTCCTCGGCGGTGCGGCAGAGCTTCAGGTTCGGCAGCGCGGGCAGCTTTCGCAGGCGGGCACGCCACTGCTGCGCCTCGTCATCGAACAACTCGGCGTGCTTCCAATACACCTCCGAGGCCTCGATTGCCATCGGACTGTCGAGGAACACCTGCCAGTCACCGAGCTGCCACGGCTCGAAGTGAGTCGCCAGCTCGTAGAGGATCTCCTGGCTGCGTCCCACTGCGAACGCCGGGATCAGCACGTTGCCGCCGTCACGCCGCGCCACGCGGAGAATCGTGCCGAACTCCTCGAGCGTCGCCTCGCGATCGCGGTGCAGCCGGTCGCCGTAGGTACTCTCCATCAGCACGAGGTCAGCCGAGGGCCCCGACTCGGGATCACGCAGGATCGGCATGTCGTACTGACCGACATCGCCGCTGAACACGAGGCGACGCTCGAGCGCGCCCTCGCGCAGGGTGAGCCAGACGCTGGTCGAGCCCAGGATATGGCCCGCGTCGCGGAAGGTGAGCTCGACGCCGGGCAGCAACTCCACCGGGGTGCCGTAGCGCACGGTACGGAACTGCTGCAACACCTCGTGCGCTTCATCGAGCCCATAGAGCGGTGCGACGGTGCGCCGGTCGCCCTCGCGCTGGCGGCGCCGGTTCACGCGCTCGGCGTCACGTTCCTGCATGTTCGCCGAGTCCGCGAGCAGGATGCGCGCGAGGTCGCGGCAGGCCGCATTGGCGTAGATGGGACCGCGGAAACCGCGCTTCCTGAGCAATGGCAGCCTGCCGCAGTGGTCGATGTGCGCGTGGCTCAGCACCACGGCGTCGACCTGTGCCGCGTCGAACGGGAAAGGCGCGCGGTTGCGCTCGAAGGGCGTCTGGCCACCCTGGATCAGTCCGCAGTCGAGCAGCAGTCGCCGGCCGCCAACGGTCAGGACGTGGCAGGAGCCGGTGACTTCACCGGCCCCGCCGTAGAACTCGAGCTGCATGGATTCGCCTCAGGCGATCCGCTGGCCGACGGAGGCTCCGCCTTCGGTTCGTGTTTCGCGTTCTCGCAACAGCTTGACGCAGGCCTTGATCACCCGCGCATCGTAACGGCGTCCGGCCTGGGATTGAAGCTCCTCGATGCAGGCGGCCACCGAAAGCGCACTGCGCTGCGGGCGCTGCGCGAGCATGGCCTCGGCAGCGTCAGCTACCGCGACGATGCGTGCCTCCAGCAGGATCGCGTCACCGGCCAGACCGCGCGGGTAGCCGGAACCGTCGAGCCGCTCGTGGTGCTGGCGTACAACCTCGGCCACCGGCCAGGGGAATTCGACACCGTGCAGAATCTCGTGGCCGCGCTCGGTGTGGGTCTTCACGAGCTCGAACTCGGCCGGCGTGAGCTGCCCCGGTCGCCACAGGATCTCCCTGGGAATGTGCAGCATGCCGACATCGATCAGCTGGCCCATCACGCGCAGCCCGCGAACCGTGTGGCCCGGCAGGCCCAGCGCCGTGCCGATACCGGCCGCGAGTTCGGCAATGCGGCGTGCCCTGCCGCTGCGTCCTGCGTCCTGCGTCTCGGCCAGCGTGGCCACCGACTCGACCACGCCGAGCATCACGCGCTCCATGTGGTCCATGGCGCTTACGGTCTCCGCGTCGGAACGCCGCCGCTTCAGCAGGCGCGCCAGGGCGTCAGCCACCAGCATCGCGCAGCGGCGCTCGTCCGCGTCGTAGGGACCGGCCCGGTCGCCGAGGAGCAGCGCGCCGGTCGTGCGACCGCCATCCGGGATGGGTACGCACAGCTGCCGCTGGAACGTCTCCGGCAGGCCGGCCTGCCGCAGCGCCTGGCTGCTCTCCGACGCATCCCTTGTCACCGGGACCTGCTCGGCGAGGCACTGGGCGAGCGCGGTGCCGGCGGGTGGTGCCCCGCGCCAGCGGCGCAGCACCGGGAGGTCCGTCGCAGGGCCTTCGCCGCGCATGGCGGCGAGCTCGAGCTGTCCGGGCTCCGCCAGCGCGAGGAATGCGTATCCCATCGCGCTGCCGGTAAGTTCGCAGACAAGCTCGAGTGACTGGCTGAGGATCTCAGCCTCGGTCAGCGAGTGCGAGCGCTGGGCGAGATCGAGCAGTGCCGAGAGGCCACGCTGGTCACGGGCCGCACGCGCCTGTCCCAGCTTCTCCGACGAAACGTCTCGCACCGCGACGATCCGCAGTGCGGCAGGACCCTTGACCGAGTCGATGGAAAGCTCGGCATCGAAGCTGCTGCCGTCGGCGCGCTGCCAGCGGCAGTGGCGCAGCGCCGGACCGGGCGTGCCGATCGCTGCGCTGCGCACGGTGTCCTCGCCGTCGCCGCCGCAGTCGAACTGCTGCAGCGTCGCCGATGACAGGGCGGATGACTCGAGGCCGAGCAGTTCGCGAAACGCGGCGTTGGCATCGCGGATCCGACCGAGCTCGTCGGCGACGCACGCGGCAAACGGCGCGCGCTCGAGCAGCATCGAACGTTGGTCGGCGACCGCCGTGGCTGCACGAGCGGCGTGCTCCGGCGAGAGATCCCGCGCCGAGGTGATCCAGCAGGCCCGACCATCGACGGACACCGAGCGGAAGCGCAGTTCCAGAGAGACAGGCGGCTGGCCAGCGCGCAGGAACTCGGTCGTCACGATGCCGCCCGGGTCGTCGCCGGGCGCGCTGTTCGGAAGCAGGTCGGCCATCGAGCGCCCCACGAGCGACTCGCGCGGCATGCCGAAGAGTGTAGCGGCAGAATCGCTCGCCGCCCGGATCTCGTGCGTCTCCATGTCGACGAGCCAGGTCGGCACCGGCTGCGCGGCGAAGGCACGCTCGGCATCGATTGCGGCAGCCTGGGCGCGCGCCCTGCTCGCCTGCAGATCCGCGAGCCGCCCCTCGAGGGCGGCGACGTGCTGCTGGTCAGCACGGGCCCCGAGAGCTGCATCGCGCGTCTTGGTGAGCTCGAGCGTCGCCTTGTGCAGGCGCGTCTCGGCATCGACCAGCTTTTCCTGAAGCACGCGCCGGGATTCCGCTTCGGCGCGAACCGCCTCGTCGCGATCGCGCAGTGCGTCTGCAAGCTCACGCGCGGCCTGGTCGCGAAGGCGATTGGCGTCATCCCGTTCCTGGAAGAGCTTCTCGCGATCGCGGGTGGCCTTCTTGCGCTGGCTGGCGGTCTCGTCGCGATGCTTCGCGACCTCGTCGCGCTGCCGCGTGGCGAGATCACGATCACGAGTGGCCGCTTCAGCAGCCTCACGCGCCACGCGCTCAGCGGTAGCGAGCTCCCGGTTCGCGGCTTCGAGCTCCTGCACCCGTCGCTCGAGGTCGCCGAGCCGGCGCCGGTCGGTCTCGCGCCGCTCGAGCAGCTCCGGCACGAGCGCCGGCATGCGCATGGTGCCCGAGCCCGTCATCTGCTCCTCGACGGCGACGACCACGTCTTCGAGAGTCGAGCCACGCGGGAAGAAGCGGTGCGCCCCTACTTCGGCGGCGAAGGCCTCGTATTTGGGGCCTTCGACCCGGAAGGAATGCAGCAGCACAGGCAGGTGCGCGAGCAGCGGGTCCTCGCGGAGGCGACGGCACAGCGCGAAGCCGTCGAGCTTCGGCAGCATTACGTCGCTCACCACCACGTGCGGGCTCTCGCGCCGCGCCATCTCGAGGGCTTCGAGGCCGGAGCGTGCAACCTTTACAAGGAGGCCGCGCGCCTCCAGCAGTGTTTCGACGGCGGCGACGTCCTGGTCCCGCTCGTAGGCCAGCAGTACGGTCCTCATGCGCGGGGCCCGCCTGCCACAGGATCACGATCGCGGAACGAAGGCCGCAGCACGCGACTCACCTCAACTGCTCATCCGGCGCCACGATGCGCCGCCGCGAATGATGCTCCAGCAGGAGGCTGGTTCGCGGGAGGCAGGTCACAATTCGCCGCCCGCGCGACGATCGGCGCGCGGATGGCGAAAAGGCGGCTCAGGCGGGGTGCAGCTCCGCGGCCGACTCCGGCAGGTGCTTACGCAGCGCCTCGACAGAGCCGTGCACGAGATCCTTGTTGATGGTGTGCACGACGCGTCGACGGGCCTGGTCCGACAATTCCTTGCGCATCAGGCCGAGGAACGGGGGACCGGCCACCACGACCAGCTCATCGAACTCGTCCCGGTGCAGAGCGTCATCCAGGCGGCAGGAGATGCGGCGGGCGAATCGCACCGCTTCCTGGTGGCGCGGGTCATTCTCGCGCGTGATCGCGTGGCGGGCTTTCCCCACGCTCTCGTAGGCACGGCCCGGCCGATCGCTGACGAGATCCCGATCGTGCTTGTGCGCGAGCGGATCGGAGATTCGCCCCACTTCCTTGGGTCGGGCCGCAAGCGACGGCGCGTCGAAAAAGATGGCTTCCGCCTGGTCGGCGACGACGATGCGGATGCGGCTCATGGCGATCTCCCGTGCAGTGGGGTTAGCTGAAACGATGCGCCGTGGCCAGCCACGTCACAATGCGGGAAATCTGCAATGCCAGGCTGACCGACCGGTCGGTCAGTGCTAGCATCTAGACATGCAAGACCAGCCCCCCCGTCCGCGCGCCCTGTCCCCAGGTGCCCGGCGAATCGAGACCGCCGCCCGGCGCCTGTTTGCGAACCGCGGCTACGCCGGCACGTCGATGGCCGAGATCGCCACCGCGGCCGGTGTGAGCAAGGCCACGGTGTTCCACCACTACCGCAGCAAGCGTGCGCTCTACGAGGCACTGGTCGGCGACGCCTTCGCCGGCTTCCGCGAGCAACTGGTGCCCCTGCTCGAGGCCGACGAGGACCTCGAGGCAAGCCTGCGCAAGTTCGCGGCGGCGCATGTCGAGCGGCTGACACGCATGCAGGGGACGATGCGGCTGATCGCCCGCGAGATGCTCAGCGGCAGCGTGGCCTCCTCCGAACTCATGTCCGGCAAGGAGATTTCGCGCAATTTCTCGCTGCTCGTCGACGCACTGCGGCGCGGACAGGCTGCCGGCACGGTGCGTCCGGACGTTGACCCCGGCCTCGCGGTGTTCCTGTTGCTGTGCGCCAACTGGTTCCTGTTCCAGACCGCGGGTCTCGCGCGGAGAAATCCCGACCTGGCGGTGACAGCGACCAATGAGCGTTATGCCGCCGAGCTCGCACGGCTGCTGTGCCTCGGACTCGCACCGGTCAGTGCCCCGCAAACCAAGGATCCGCCATGAACCGCTCGAGCACACGATCGTTGGCGCTCGTCGCTCTCGCTCTCCTCGGCACGGGTTGCGGCGGCGAGGAAGCGCAAGAGTCGGGCGTCATGACGCGCAAGACACCCGTCACGACAGCCGCAGCCGTTCGCCAGCAGGTGGATGCCGTCGAGACCACCGTCGGGCGCATCGAGGCCACGGCCTCCCCGGCGCTCGCCGCGGAGACTTCGGGGCGCGTCGTGCGGCTGCTCGTCGACGGCGGCAGCGTGGTACGGCGCGGACAGGTGCTTGCCGAGCTCGACGGCGAGCCGCAGCGACTGGCGGTCGCCTCGGCACGCGCCAGCGTCGAGCGGCTGGAAGCGCTGCTCGCCAACCAGCAGCGCACGGTTACCCGCTATCAGGAACTACGCTCGAAGGCGGTTTCCGAGAGCATGCTGGAGGAGGCGCTCGCGCAGCAGAGCGCGCGACAGGCGGAACTCAACGACGCGCGGGCGAAGCTGGCGGAGGCCGAGTACCGCCTCGACCGCACGCGTATCAAGAGCCCGGTGGACGCCATCGTCGAGCGACGACTGATCTCGGAGGGCGACTTCGTCGCACCCGGCACGCCGATCGTCTCGATCGTGGGCAAGGAACGCATGCGCGTGGTGCTGCCCTATCCGGAGCGATTGTCGGGACAGTTGCGGCCGGGCCTGTCGGTCACGCTGGAGCCGCCCGCTCGCCCGGGCGCCTCGGCCACCGGCACGGTCACCGAGGTGCGGCCGATGGTCGGCACCAACAACCGCGCGGTGGAGGCGCTGCTGGACCTGCCCCCCGGCTCCGACTGGCCGGCGGGCGGCAGTGTCACAGCGCGCATCGTGCTGGCCTCACGTGATGGTGTCGTGGTGCCCACCGCAAGCGTGGTGCGCCGCCCCGCCGGTGACGTCGTGTACGTCGTGAGCGGCGACAAGGTGGCCGAGCGCAAGGTCACGGTCGGCATCCGCGACGGCCAGCGAGCGGAGATTCTCGCTGGCGTCGAGCCCGGCGAGACGGTGGCCGTGTCCGGCGCCGGCTTCCTTACCGACGGCGCACTGGTCGCGCAGCGCACGCCCGATGAGGTCGGGACGAAGGCCGGCACCCCCCCCGATGCGGGTGGCGGCCCGCCGTGAAGCTCGCCGAGCTCTCGGTCCGTCGCCACGTGCTCGCCTTCATGGCGAGCGCGGTGTTCGTGCTGTTCGGCCTCGTGGCCTACGGGCGCATCGGCGTGGATCGCTTCCCGCGCATCGAGTTCCCGGTGATCTCGGTGAGCACAGTGCTGCCTGGCGCGAATCCCGACGTCGTCGACTCGAGCATCACCAACATCATCGAGACCGCAGTCAACAGCGTGCCGGGCATCGACTACATCCAGTCGCGCTCCAGCCCGAGCGTGTCGAACGTGGCGATCACCTTCAACCTGTCGAAGGACATCGACGTCGCGTTCACGGAGGTCCAGGCGAAGGTCAACCAGGTGCTGCGCCAGCTGCCGGAGGACGCCGATCCGCCGGTGGTGCTCAAGGTGGAAGTTGGCGCCGCGGCGGTGATGTGGCTCGCGCTGCAGGGCGACCGAACGACGCAGCAGCTGAACCAGTACGCACGCCAGGTGATCAAGAAGCGCCTCGAGACCGTCGAGGGTGTCGGTCAGGTGATCATCGGCGGCGAGCGGCGGCGCAATATCCGGGTCAACCTCGATCTCGACCGCATGGCCGGGCTCGGCGTCACCCCGCAGGATGTGCGCAACGCCTTTCGCAGCGAGCACGTGCAGCTGCCGGGCGGCTTTCTCGTGAGTGGCCCGGGGGAGAATCTGATCAGGCTCGACCTCGAGTTCCACAGCCCCGATGCGCTCGCCGAGATGATCGTGCGCTATGCCGACGGCGCACCCGTGCGGCTGCGTGACATCGGCACCGTCGAGGACGGCTTGGCGGACGACCGCCAGATCGTTCGGTTCAACGGCACGCCGACCGTCGGCATCGGCATCGTCAAGGTCAGCAACTACAACACCGTGAAGCTCGTGGACGACATCCGCGAGCGCCTCGACACCCAGATCATCCCGCAGCTGCCGGCCGGGCTCACACTCAAGGTGTCCATCGACGATTCCGCGCCGATCCGCAGAATCGTGAGCGCGCTCGAGGAGCACCTCCTCGAGGGCACGGTGCTCGCGGGCCTCGTGGTGTGGTTCTTCCTGCGCAGCTTCCGCTCGACGCTGATCATCTCGACGGCCATCCCTGTGTCGCTGCTCGGTGCGATCGCGGTGATGTATTTCATGGGCTACACGTTCAACCAGATGTCGCTGCTCGGCCTGCTGCTGCTGATCGGCGTGGTGGTGGATGACGCAATCGTGGTGCTCGAGAACGTGTACCGGCGGCGCGAAGAGGATCCCTCGCTCGACCGCCGTACCGCGGCGATCGAGGGCACCGAGCAGGTCGGCTTCGCGGTGATCGCGGCCAGCCTGACCCTGGTGTCGATCTTCGGCTCGGTGCTGTTCCTCGAGGGCATCGTGGCGCGCTTCTTCCAGTCGTTCGCGGTGGTGGTGACCGTCGGCGTTCTGGTGTCGCTGTTCGTGTCGCTCACGCTGACGCCCATGCTGTGCTCGCGCTTCCTCGAGCCCTCCGAGAAGCACGGGGTCGTGTACAGGTTCTTCGACCGCCTGCTCGACGGGCTCGACGCGTTCTACCGACGGCTGCTCGGCTGGGTGCTCCGGCATCGCGTCAAGGTGCTGATCGCCACGATCGCCGTGGTGCTCTCCAGCGGCTTCTTCTTCGCGCGGGTCGGCAAGGACTTCATTCCCGAGGAGGACGACGGGCGCTTCAACGTCAGCTTCCGGGCGCCGCTCGGCGCCAGTCGCGCGGCGATGGACGATCTGCTCAGCACGGTCGACGAGACCATCCGCCGCCACCCCGAAGTCACGTCGGTGTTCATCGGCGTCGGCTTCGGCGGCATCGCCCAGGTCAACAGCGGCATGGCATTCGTGAACCTCGTGCCTCGCCACGAGCGCAGCATCACGCAGCGCCAGTTCATTCAGCAGCTGCAGGCGGAGCTGGCGCAGATCCCGGGAGTGCTGGCCTTCGCCGCCGTACCGTCACCGATCGGCGGCATGCGTGGCGAGCAGCTGCAGTTCGCCATCGTGGGCCCCGAGCTGGACGGCGTCGCCACGCTGTCGCGCGAGCTCGCGCGCCGGCTCGGGCAGGACCCGGGCCTCGGCCGCATCGACCTCGATCTGCAGCTCGACCTGCCGCAGATCCGCCTCGACGTGGACCGCGTGCGGGCCGCCGACCTCGGTCTCACCAGCGCTGACGTCGCATACGCCGTCAACATGCTCGCCGGCGGCGTGGACATCGCGAAGTACAACGACGATCCCGGCGACGGCGACCGCTACGACATCCGCGTCAAGGCCGCCGACGGCGAGATCGTGTCCGCCGACGACCTGCGGCGGATCTTCCTGCGCACGCCCAAGGGCCAGATGGTGCGGCTGGACACGGTTGCAACGGCCGTGGACGTGGTGGGCCCGGCCGTGATCACGCGCTTCGGCCTGCAATACTCTGCGAACTTCTACAGCAACCCGACCATCCCGCTCGGTGCCGCCGTCGAGCGCGTGCGCGCCGAGACAGCGGAGCTGCTCCCGCCCGGCTACTCGATGGAGCTGCAGGCGCGCGCCCGCGAGTTTGCGAAAACTTCCGGCTACGTGCGTCTGGCGCTGATGCTGGCACTCGCTCTCGTCTACATCGTGCTCGCAAGCCAGTTCAACTCGTTCCTGCAGCCGCTGATCGTGATGACGGCACAGCCGCTCGCGGTGGTCGGCGGCCTGTTCGCGCTATGGATCACCGGCACCACGCTCAACATGGTGTCCATGATCGGCTTGATCCTGCTGATGGGCCTCGTCGCGAAGAACTCGATCCTGCTGGTGGATCTCGCGAACCAGCTGCGCGATCAGGGCCGCGCGGTCGACGACGCGCTGCGCGAGGCGTGCCCGATACGACTCCGTCCGGTGCTCATGACCTCGCTCACGGTGATCCTGGCACTGCTGCCGGCGGCGCTCGGTCTCGGCGCTGGCGCGGACACGAACGGCCCGATGGCGATCGCGGTGATCGGCGGCATGGTGAGTTCCACGCTCCTGACCCTGGTCGTGGTGCCGGCCGTATACTCACTCGTAGAGCAGGGCTTGCGCCGCCTGCGAGGGAGGCTCGCATGATCATGACCGGTCGCCCCGCCCGTGAGTGTGCGCTCACGCACAGGCATCGCGCAGGCCTGGCCACAGCACTCGCGGCGCTCTTGTTCGCGAGCGGCTGCGCCAGCACCTGGGAGGTGGACAGGTTCGAGGCGCCCGAGGCCGATCTGTCCGCAAAGCGCACCTTCGTCTGGAAGCCCGGCGATCTGGGCACGCCGCTCGCTCGGCAGCCGCCGAATGCCGCCTCGATCGAGTCGCAGATTCGCGCAGCGGTCACTGCGGAGCTCGCAAGGAAGGGATACATCGAAGTGCCGTCGGCCAGCGGCGCCGACATGGTCGTGAGCTTCCAGGTTGCCGGCTCGCGCAAGTTCGTTATCCCGGAGGAGCGGCGCATCGGCGCGCCGTCGCCGAACGAGGTGCTGATGCCCGGCAACATCCCGCCGCCGCCGGCCTCCGAACTGCCGCGTGAACAGTTGGTCCGCGAGAGCAGCGTGGTGGTGTTTGCCGAGGAGCCATCCTCCGGGCGGCTCATGTGGCGCGGGCTGGTGAGCGTCGAGAGCCGCACGAGCTCGACAGAGGCCGCGATCCGCCAGATCACCGACATCGCGCGCCACATCGCGCAGCAGTTCCCGTCACACCGCGCGGCGCCCTGAGCGCCCGCCGACGCGCAGCGCAGCGCGTCCTCGCTACGGAGTCTCCCCGCGCAGGCGACGACGGCCGAGCGCTCCGTTCAGGCCGCCGCGTAGTCGGGCTCGTTTCCCTTGCGCCACTTGATGTTGCAGCCAAGGCTCGGGAACTGCTCCGCGGCCGGCCGGCCGCCGGCGAGCGTGGCCTCGACTGCGGCGCGCAGGTCTGCGCCGGTCACGGGCTTGTTGTTCCCGGGACGGCTGTCATCGAACTGCCCGCGATAGACCAGCCGCCGTTGCGTATCGAACAGGAAAAAGTCCGGCGTGCACGCGGCTCGATACGCCTTCGCGACTACCTGCGATTCGTCCACGAGGTACGCAAAGCCGTAACCCAGTTCCGCGGCCTCCTGGCGCATCGCGTCGGGACCGTCCTGGGGATAGACCTCGAGGTCGTTGGAGTTGATCGCGACCACGGCGAGGCCGCGCGACGCGTACTCGCGTGCGAACGCGGCGAACTCACCCCGGATGTGCTTCACGAACGGGCAGTGATTGCAGATGAACGCCACGAGCAAGGCGGGCGAGGCGCGGAAGTCCTCGAGCGCGTGCATGCGGCCGTCGAAGTCGGGCAGCTGGAAACCCGGTGCCGGCGTGCCGAGCGCGAGCATGGTGGACGGCGTGCGGGCCATGGATCCCTCCTTTATCCTGCAGGTCGATTCAACGACGCATGATGAGCAGCACGCCGGCGACGAGCAATGCTGTGCCCAGCAGGCGTGCAGGCGTTACAGGCGACTGCGGGAAGCCGATGGCGCCAAAGTGGTCCACGACCAGTGCGGCGGCCATCTGTCCGGCCAGCGTCAACGCGAGCATGGCCGCCGCGCCGAGGCGCGGCCCGAGTACCGTGGTCGCGGCAACGTACGCGGCTCCCAGCAATCCACCGAACCACGCCCAGGCGGGCACCGTCGCGGTCGAGCCCGGCGCCCAGCGCGCACCGCTCGCGATGGCAACCAGCGCAAGCGCCGCGAGTCCGATGACGAAGTTCACGATTGCCGCAAGCACCGGCGATCCGATCGCGGCGCGTACCGTGGCGTTCATGCCCACCTGCACGGTGAGCCCGGCGCCGACCAGTGCGGCCATGACGTGCGGCCAGTAGCTCATGCAGTCGCGGGGGTCGCCGTGCGGCCGTCCCACAACCTCCATGTCAGCGCCCCGATGCCGGCGATCAGCGCGATGAACGCGATCAGGTCGCCGACGTAGGGAATCTTCCCGATCAGCCACAGCGCGAGCAGCCCAAGGAACAGCGCAAACAGCCGCCAGGCGGTCGTCACGGGCTGCTGCGGCCGCAGGGCCTGGAGTCCGCGCTGGGCCAGGAACAGCGCAGCCGTGACCCAGCCGAGGAACAGGATCAGCAGATACAGCGGTATCAGCAGCAGCGCGAGCGGGATCCCGATGATCGTGATCAGCAGCACCACGCCGACGAACGGCACACAGACGAGGATCGCGAGACCGAGCCCGATGGACTGCAGCGGCGCGCGGCCGATCGCTGCTGCCGCCTCGCGGGCATAGCGTGGAAACAGCAGCTGGAACAGTGCCGCGGCAACGAACACACCGAGCAGCCAGACCACCGAGCCGACGCCAAGCTCCGTCTCGCCCACATGCGTCCCGGTGTCCTCGGCGTAATCACGCGTGCCGCGCTCGTGGAACTCGACGCCGCCCGCGATGACCGCGCCCTCCGGAACCACTGGCGCCTCGGGCCCACGGTAGACGAGCCTGCCGGCGATGCGTGTCCCCGGCTCGATCACGAGTTCCTCGGCGCGCACCTCGGCGTCGCCGTGCACCTCGCCGTTGAGCCGCACAGAGCCGCCCGAGGCCTGAAGGTACTTGTGCGCGTTGCCGTCGAACTGGACGCGGCCCCCGGTCAGCGACAGCGCGCCGGCGACCACCGTGGCGGGCCCCACCGAGACCTCACCGCCCGCGACGCGAGCGTTGCCGTCCACCAGGGCGTCGACCTGCACGCTGCCGCCGGCCACGTAGAGGTCGTCGTTCACGGCGCCACCGATGGAGACTTCGCCGCCGGCCGCCACGAGATCGCCCTTGATCTCGCTCGCAACCGAAACGCGACCACCGGCGAGGAATGCGTCGCCCTCGACGGCCTCGGTTAGGTTCAACGTGCCGCCGGCTCCGAAGTAGTCCGAGCCGAACTGGCGCGAGACGGCGTCCTCGCCGTCGACGTGCATGCTGCAGCCGGTGACAGCCGCCAAGGCGAGCGCCGCGAGCGCCACGCCCCGAATCGCGCGTTTCATCGCAATCTCCTTCGATCCGCTCGGTCCCATGGGCGACCGGGGAGGTTGGCAGGCCATCGTGGAGCAGTGTAAGACAGGCCGGGCTGCGCGAGCGAGCGGCTGCGGCCACCGGCGGAATACGGCAAGATAGTCCGGCTTTCCATCGCAGGAGCGCCGCGGGTGTCGTTGCTCGCCGAACTGAAGCGCCGCAACGTGTTCCGGGTTGCGGCCCTGTATGCGGCCGTCGCGTGGCTGCTGGTCCAGGTAAGCGACGTCGTACTCCAGCCGTTCGAGCTGCCCGCGTGGACCGTGAAAGTCCTGATCGTCCTGCTTGCCGCGGGCTTCGTAATTGCCGTGGTGGTGGCCTGGATCTACGAAGTGACCCCCGAGGGCCTGAAGCGGGACTCCGGCGCGCTCGACCGCACGATCCTGGCCTCGGCCGTGCGACGCAGCCTCAATGTCGCCATCGCGGTCACGCTGCTGGTGGCGGTCGGATGGTTCGCATGGTCGCGGTTCTCCGCTGACTAGCGGGAAGCCGCCTGCGAGGCGCGAAAGAAAAAGGCCGCGGGCGCCTGAAGCGTCCCGCGGCCTTGGTCTTTTTGGCCTTCCCTGACCTACCCGCCACCCCCGTTCAGGCATCCCCCAATCCGGAATCCCGTCCCCGCGTGCGGCGGGTCACGCCGGGGCAGTTGGGCTTCTACGCGAATCCACGACGCCCGTCATCACGCGTCGCAACAGGATCGACCGTCAGCCTCGCAACGCCACGCCCTCGGTGAAGTAGCCGAACCAGCGTGGCACACGCTTCAAGTAGTAGTGTTTCGCCGATCCCAACGCGAGTCCTGCGTCCTCGATCATCGTTCGCACGGGGCGATTGAGATGGCAACCGCCGGCGAGCGGCATCCATGCGCGGTCGAGGCGATCCTGCCAGCGTGCAACGCCCGCGTCGGGCGAGCGCCCGTGCTCGAGGAACAGGAACTGCCCGCCGGGCTTCAGCACGCGACGGATCTCGCCGAGCGCGTGCGCCACGTCCGGGATGGTGCAGAGCGTGAACGTGCTCACCACCGTGTCGAAGCGTGCGTCCTCGAAAGGCAGATGCGCCGCGTCGAAGTGATGGAAATCCACGGCGATCGCCGACTGCGCGATGCGCGGCATCGACAGGCGATCGAGGTCGAGATCCGGGTCGATGGCCTCGATGCGCTTCACGTTGGGCGGATAGTGCTTGAGGTTCCTACCCGTGCCGAAGCCGATCTCGAGGATGCGGCCGCGGGCGGGCGCGAGTGCGCGGTTGCGAGGCTTGCGCAGCAGGCGGCTCGACATGGCGAGGTCGAGCAGCCGCGGGAAGACATAGTGGTGATAGAAGCTCACGGTGGCTGAGCGGTCAGGGGTTTGAGGGAGTTGCGGTTACCGCTGCAGCGGGCCAGATGACGCTGAACGCGCCGCGCAGCTGCCCTTGCGCGAAGCCGGTGGCTGCATCCGCCGGGTAATCGCGCGCGATCGCGGCCGCGAGCTCGGGCGCCAGGGTCGCGCCGTGACAGGTGAGGCAGAGCGCGTCGGTCGGGATGGCACGCATATAGCGGCGCTCGATGCCGTTCGCGCCCTTGATCTCGAACACGGCCTCCGGCGGCCCACCCGCTGACGCAGCTCCGGCTGGCGCTGCCGCCAGCTGCTCCGCGAACTGTTCGAGCACCGCGCGCTGCAGTTCATCGGGCACGTTCGACGGATTACGCACGCGAAGCGCCGTGCGGCTCACCTTCGCCCCAGACTGCCCGGACAGGCGCGCGGCGATCGCGGGCGCGCGGTCCTTGCACACCGGGATCGCGGCTACCGCTCCGCCCTGCTCGATCGCGCGAGTGAGCTCGCCCTTCAACTCCGCGCCGAACTGCATCGCGAGCTCGCGGCTGCTGCCGACCCATTCGGGCCATTCCGCAGGCTCGGCGGCCGTCGAGACGAGCGGGCAAAGAGAAAACGCCATCAGCAGGGCAAAGCGGCGGGTCATCAGTCTGCTCCGTCGGTCGATGAGGTGTAGTGGTCCTTGACGATCGCGATCCTACCGGGCGCGAGTCGAATCGGATTATTCCATGCCGGCCTATAATCGTGGGGCCCACGGTTGGCTCCGATTGCGCGCCCGGGTACATTGCGCGCCCCGCTCCACAGGCCCGTTCACGATGGGACGCATATTCGAAGTCCGCAAGCACACCATGTTCGCGCGCTGGAACCGCATGGCGAAGCAGTTCGCGCGCATCGGCAAGGAAATCACGATCTCGGTGAAGAAGGGCGGCTCGGACCCGAACTCGAACCCGGCCCTGCGCCGCTGCATCCAGAACGCGCGCGCCGTGAACATGCCCAAGGACAAGATCGAGTCGGCGATCAAGCGGGCGTCCGGACGCGACGCCGCGAATTTCGAGGAAGTCATGTACGAGGGCTACGCGCCGCACGGCGTGGCGGTGCTCGTGGAGTGCGCGACCGACAACCCGACGCGCACCGTCGCCGCCGTGCGCAACGCGTTCAGCAAGAATGGCGGCAACCTCGCGACGACCGGCAGCGTCGCCTTCCAGTTCAAGCGCATGGGCGTGTTCCGTCTCAGCCCCGAGGGCATCGACGCCGACGATCTCGAGCTCTACCTCATCGACCACGGCCTCGAGGAGTTCGGCGAGAGCACGGGCGAGAAGGGCGAGGTGCAGCTCGTGGCGCGGTGTCTCTTCGAGGACTTCGGCACCCTGCAGAAGGCGCTCGAGGACCGCGGCATCACGCCGATCTCGGCCGAGCAGGAGTACATCTGCCAGGCGCCCACCGAGCTCGGCGAGGCCGAGGCGACCGAGGTGCTCGAATTGATCGACAAGCTCGAGCAGGACGAGGACGTGCAGAAGGTCTACCACACGCTGGCCTGACGATTGCTGCACTGCCGCGGCAACGTGGCCCGCTAGAATTCGCGCCTCTTAGTTCCTGCCGAGAGGCGTGCCCGACATGAATCGCCCGACCCGTTTCCTGCTCCCGTTGCTCGGAGCGTCGCTGTGCACCGCGCTGCTGCCGACCGCCGCAAGTGCCGATGCGGCCGGGGCCGCCGCCTCGCCGGCCACCCTGCAGGCGCCCGTGATCCCGCGCGCCACGCTGTTCGGTAATCCCGAGCGCACGCAGGCGCGCCTGTCGCCCGACGGCAAGTACATCTCCTTCATCGCGCCGCGCGAAGGCGTGCTGAACGTGTGGGTCGGGCCGGCCGACGACCTCACCGCGGCGAAGCCCGTCACCAACGATCGCAAGCGCGGCATCCGCGAGCACTTCTGGGCCTATGACGGCGCGCATGTCCTCTACCTGCAGGACCAGGGCGGCGACGAGAACTGGCGCCTGTACGCTGCGCGCGCGGACGGCGGCGGCGAGCGCGACCTCACGCCGCTGACGGGCGTTCAGGCGCAGGTTATCGGGCTTTCGCACGAGCGGCCGGGCGTCGTCCTCGTCGGGCTCAACGACCGCAAGCCCGAATGGCACGACGTCCACGAGATCGACATCGCCACCGGGGAGCGCCGGCTGGTCGAGCGAAACGACCAGGAGATCGGGGGCTACCTCGCTGGACTCGACCTCAAGCCGCGCGTGGCGCAGCGCACCTTGCCCGAAGGCGGCGAGATCCTGCGCCGCAAGGGCGAGGGCTGGGAACGCATCCTCGCCTACGGCCAGGCGGACAGCCTCACCACGCAGGCTCTCGAGATCGAGGGCGACGGCAAGTCGGCCCTGATGCTGTCGTCGGTGGGCCGCGACACGTCGGCGCTGATGCGAGTGAGTCTCGCCGACGGCGCTACGACGGTAATCGGGGAGAGCCCGAAAGCCGACGTGCAGGACGTCTGGACGGACCCCCGCACCCGCACGCCCGAGGCCTACTCGGTCAATCACCTTCGCAACACCTACGTGCCGGTCGACCCCGAGGCTGCGAAGGACATCGACACGCTGTCGAAGGCGCTGGGCGGTGATTTCACCGTCGTGAGCCGCACGCTCGACGATTCACGCTGGATCGTCGTCACCGACGACCCGACGCAGGGCCTGTCGAGCCACCTCTATGACCGCGGCAGCGGCAAGGTGACGAAGCTTTTCGACCAGCGACCGGCGCTGGCGGGGATGCCGCTGCAGCCGATGCAGGCCGTCGAAATCCGCACCCGCGACGGGCTCACGATGGTCTCCTACCTCACCCTGCCGCCCGGCAGCGACACCAACGGCGACGGCCGGCCTGACCAGCCGGTACCGCTGGTGCTGAACGTCCACGGCGGGCCCTGGGGTCGCGACGTGTTCGGCTTCGATCCGGAGCACCAGTGGCTCGCCAACCGCGGCTACGCGGTGCTGTCGGTGAACTTCCGCGCCTCCACGGGCTTCGGCAAGGCCTTCGTGAACGCGGGCGACAAGCAGTGGGCAGCGAGGATGCACGACGACCTGCTCGACGCCGTGGACTGGGCGGTGCGCGAGAAGGTCACGACGCCCGACAAGGTCGCGATCTACGGCGGATCCTATGGCGGCTACGCCACGCTGGTGGGCCTAACGTTCACGCCGGAGCGCTTCGCCTGCGGCGTGGACATCGTGGGGCCGTCGAACCTCAACACCCTGCTCGCGTCCATCCCGCCGTACTGGAAGTCCTTCTTCGAGGACCTCGCCCGGCGTGTCGGCGACCCGCGCACAGAGGAAGGCCGCGCGCTCCTGAAAGACCGTTCGCCGCTGTGGCGGGCCGACCAGATCAAGCGGCCGCTGCTCATTGCGCAGGGCGCCAACGATCCGCGCGTGAAGCAGGCAGAGTCAGACCAGATCGTGAACGCGATGAAGGCGAAGAACCTGCCGGTGACCTACGTGCTCTACCCGGATGAGGGGCACGGCTTCGCACGCCCGCAGAACCGCACCTCGTTCTTCGCGATCAGCGAGGCGTTTCTCGCCACCTGCCTGGGCGGTCGCTACGAGCCGGTGGGCGGCGACTTCGCGGGCTCGAGTCTGCAGGTGCCGGAGGGCGCGCAGCACGTGCCGGGGCTCTCGGACGCGCTCGCGCGCATGCCGAAGTGAGCTGAGGATCCCGTCGGCGCGCGGCGGCGGGCCCGTCGCCGCGCGGCCGCGGGCTCAGCCCCAGAACCCGACAACCCGCTGCACGGTCCAGAACGCGGCGACCGACCCGATCACGTAGGCCACCGGCACGCGGATCATCGACTCCGAATGCCAGGGGCCATGCTCGACGTGGCCGGGTTTGCGCAGCAGGCGCGTGAGGGTCGATAGCACGGCCACGACCGCCGCGATGAAGAGGAGCTGGCCGACCTCGACGCCCACGTTGAAGAACAGCAGCGCGAGCGGGATGTCCTTCTCCGGCAGGCCCACCTCGCGCAGCGCACCCGAGAAACCGAAGCCGTGCAGCAGGCCGAATACGAAGGCCACCAGCCACGGCGCGCGCGCCGCGAGCCCGCCGCGACCCTGCGCGCGGTGCAGGATCTCCGCCGCGACGAACATCACCGACAGCGCGATGGTCGCCTCGATCGGCGCCTGAGGCGCGTACACCCAGCCGAGCGTCGCCGCGGCCAGCGTGATGCTGTGCGCGACGGTGAACGCCGTGACCGTGCCGACGAGCTGCTTCCAGTTCCCCACCAGGAACAGCTTTCCCAGCACGAACAGCAGGTGGTCCACGCCGAGCAGGATGTGCTCGACGCCGAGTGCGAAGTAGGTCTTCGACACCTCGAGCGCCGAGGGCGCCGCGGTTACCACGAAGGACACCTGCTCGGGCGTGAGTCGCGCGGTCTGGCTCGTGCCGTCGGCGCGCTCGATGCGCGCGAGCACATCGGTGCGCGTGGCGCTCAGCCCGTCGATCGAGATCTCGCGGCCGACCAGCCCGCCCGGACACTTCGCCTGCCACTTCTCGACGAAAGCGCCGCCGGCGAACGAGCCGTGCTGCGGCACGCCGCTGCATTCCTTCGGCAGGCGCACATGCAGGCCCAGCCGGTACTCGCCGCGGGCCGGCACTTTCCAGAGTACGTCGAATGTGTCGGACGCCGCCTCGCGGATCTCGAGAAAGGCCGGGCGGACTTCGTGGGCCTCGACGCGGGGCGTGAGCCAGGTGGCCGCGAGGAGCAACAGCGTCAGCAGCGGCCGCACGTCGTCGCCCCTGCTACTGCGCCGCGCCCGAAGCGCCAGGCGCCGCGAACAGCACGGCCGCTGCGCCCTCGACGCGAACCTCGTACTTGCTGCGCAGCGTGTCGAGGAACGACTCGTTCAGTGCGCGCCGCTGCTCCGACTGCCACTCGCGCAGCACGATCGGCCGGATCTCGGCGAGTGAAGGCGCGCTCGCCGCAACGCGCTCGTCCACCTTCACGAGGTGCAGGCCGAAGCCCGACTCGATCGGACCCGACCACTGGCCCACGGGTGCCTCGTCGATCTGACGGGCGAACTCCTCGCCGAACGCGTTCGCGATGGCCTGCGGCGAAGCCGCTTCCATCGTCGCGGGCAGCAGGGTCGCGTCGCCGGCCTCGGCCGGATCGACGGGTCCGCGCCAGGCCTGCAGCTCGGCCAGCAGCTTCTCGGCGTCCGCGCGCACGGCCTCGCCGCGCCGCTCGGCGCTCAGATAGAGCTGCTGGAAGGTCAGCGTCGCGGGCAGCGCGAACTTGTCGGCGTGCTGCTCGAGATAAGCCTGCAGCTGCGCATCGGTCGGTTCCGTCGCCGCGGCGACGTCCTCGGAGATGAATTCCATCTTCTGGCGCAGGCGCCGGCGGATCACCGTGTCGTCCTGGTCGAGGCCCATCGCGACGGCCTCGCGGTAGTAGACCTCCTCGGCGACGTAGTCGTCGATCAGGCCCTTGAGCTCGACCGCCGTCGGCGGTCGCATCCACACCGTGGCGAAGTTCCCCGCGAGCGCCTCGACGCGCGCCTCGGAGATCACGATCTCGCGCGGAGCGTCGGACTGCCCGCGGTTCAGTGCGTTGTAGAGCAGGAACAGCCCGGCGCCGATCAGGAGAAAGTGCAGCAGGGGCTCGCGCAGCAGGCGTCGGGGCACGGACGGTTACCAGTCAACGGAGAAGGGGCGCCCGAGGATGCCACGGTGCGCGCGCCACTGTCGCGTCGGCGGCAGGGCCGGTTCGAGGACGCTCGGGGCCGAATCCGGCCCGGGCAGGGCGTGCCGGACCTGGTCTAGACTGCGCGCCATGCACCCCGCCCGCGACCTCTTCTCCTACCGAAAGCACTGGGCCCACCGCTTCGGCCCGGCGCCCTTCCTGCCCATGTTGCGGGCGGAGATGGACGAGCTCGGCTGGGACTCCTGCGACATCGTCATCGTCACGGGCGACGCCTACGTAGACCATCCGAGCTTCGGCATGGCGATCGTCGGCCGCGTGCTCGAGGCCCAGGGCTTCCGTGTCGGCATCCTCGCGCAGCCCGATTGGCACTCGACGCGCGACTTCATGAAGCTCGGCCGCCCGAACCTGTTCTTCGGCATCACCGGCGGCAACATGGATTCGATGGTGAACCGCTACACCTCGGATCGCCGCATC
>Ga0114939_10000110_pt1 | contig 66493 bp, 51 predicted proteins | sample AshMeaCrysSpring_FD_87196 | JGI IMG/M metagenome (GOLD analysis project Ga0114939, IMG submission 87196) | Groundwater microbial communities from Big Spring, Nevada to study Microbial Dark Matter (Phase II) - Ash Meadows Crystal Spring | ecosystem: Environmental > Aquatic > Deep subsurface >...
ATTTTCCAGCGCAAGGGTATTGCCCACATAGACATTCAGCCGGTTGTTAGCAAATGATTTGGCAAAACCTACATTCAGGTCCGAACGCCTTTTTGCCGAGCCGGAAGTATAGTCGTCCCTGATATCGAGACCTACATCAATATCAACGTTTTTTACCACCGATCCCAGGAAGTTGTTCAGCTCTTTGGTAAGCAGGCGGCCTGCTGTGCTGAAGGCCTCTGTTTCTATACTGCCCCCGCCACCGCTAAGGCTGCTGAAGGGATTGTCGGCAATAAAAGAGCCAAGTGCCAGCAAGCCCATTACTTGTTTGTTCAGTTCACTGGGAATTGAATTTATTTGCTTAATCCTTGTATATACAGTGCCGTTAAGGGCTGCCTGTTCGTTGACGGGCATGTCGAGCCGGAAACTTATGGCGGGTTTTAGAATTTCGCCCTTAATCATCATATATACGTCAAAATTCAGCTTCTGCTTATCTGCCCCTTTAGTACTCTCCACGTCTTTAAGTAAGTCTTCGGCATCTGTCTTCACTTTGTAAACGGCCGTCAGGTTAGCATTGGCTTTCAGTATGTCGCCACTCCATGTAATGGTACTTCCTTTTTGAATATCGAAGGCTTTTTTGATGATGCCTGCAATAGTCATATTGTACGAACCGCCCTCTGCTTCATAGCTGCCTACTAGTTGCATTGTCCCGTCTGCGCCCTGGGCATAATTCAGGTTGGCTTTCCCCTTTATGTCCAGTTGGTCGCCGGTAACTTCATCCAATATAATGGTTACGTTGGTTGTGGGGGTAAGGTTTACATAGGTATTTACCGAATAATGAAAGCCTGAGGAAGATGCAGCTTTTTTAGAAATTTTAATCGTGTCGGTTGAATCTCTGCGCAGCGGATCAAAAAACTCGATCAAACCTTCGCCTTCTACATCATTCACATCCGAACGATACACGTATGTTATTTGTGAGCTATCGCGGATGTTTACAGTTCCTTCGATGAGGGCATCGCCTAAGTCGCCACGGATTTTAAGTGCCATGCCCGCAAATAACGGACCAGAAATTAACTGGTTTTCATAACGCTTTTTGCCCGATACCAGAAACTTGTCTGCTTTCAAACCAAGGTCATAGGTAATGTTTGTAAGATTTTCGGCCTTGCCTGTACCAGTAATGTTGGCCATCCTGCCGGCGCTGTCGGCAATAGTCATTCCTTCGAAATTGATCAGTTGTTCCTGAAACCGAAGGCCCGCATGTGGAATATGAAGTGGCATATTCAGCTGCCGCACAATCAAATGACAACTGTCGAGACTGAGGTTGCCATTGATTGAAGGATCTTTCGTTGTGCCTTTTACTATCAGGTCGCCTTTGAGGCCTCCTGAAAAAGAATCTACAAATTCGTTGAGAATAAAACTAAATGATGTGAGGTTGAATGGATTCATGTGCACCTGCAAATCCATGGCGCCGGTTTCGGCAGAAAAGCTGCCCTTTGCGGTTAAGTCATTTCCAAATTGCTGCAGGCTAATATCAAGCAAGTAGTCGCTTTTGCCATCGGCTCTTACATCTGCATGCATGTTTGCTATTGGATTGCCAAACAGCGTGAAGCTGTCAACGGAGATATCTGTTTTGAAAATCAGGGGTGAGGTATTGTCAAGCACAAAGCTGCCGTTGCATAGTCCGCCAATAAGTTGAGTGGGGCCGAGAACCATTGCGGTAAGGCTTTGCAGGTGAAAATTCTGCAACCCCAACGAGAGAGGAAAACCACTCGGTGAGGTGGAATCGGCCAATACGGTAATGTGCTCATTGTCCTTGGAGAGCTGCAGGTTACTGCCTTGTATCATATCCACATTCAGGTAAACCTTGTTCCCTGCATTTACCTGCCATTGGTGGGTGTTCAGCAGTAGCGAATCGGGTATGGAGATATAAGGCCTGATGGGATCATTTACATAGGTTACCGGTACTCGGTATTTTTCCTTCAGCTTCTCGTCAAAAATGGTCAGGGTTGTGTTGGCAACGCCGTCTGATATATTTCCGGTTAAGCTGGTTTTATTAAGATTAAAAATCGGCGATTGCAGTTTCTTGAACTCTATGGCAAATTGTGCGCCTTCGCTGTTGTGAAACTTCTTAGCAGTCTCAGACTCAATCAAGGCAATTAAAACTGAATCAACTTTGTAATCCTGGTACCATACTTCATTTATATTTGCAAAAAAAACTATCTGTTCTTTCCTGGTATCTACCACGGTAGCAAATATGAAAGGCGAAAGTTTCTTAAGCCCAGGAATGAGTGGAGCCAAGCTATCTGTCATATGTACATTGCCCGCAAGTTCAAAATATAGGGGGGATTGATGGGCAACTTTTTCGGATTGAGTGTTCAGCCAGTTGTTCATTATAGTGTTCATGGCAGCAGGTATTTGCTGTAGGCTGTACCTGCCACTCATATTCAAATCTACAACGGGCGACTTCAGTGCAATGAACTGCGAGTCTGCCTTGGCACTTGCATCCAACTGAATCGTATCTAATGCGAACCTTCTGGATCCTGCCTGCATCACTATATTCTCTAGGAAGGCCGTGCCTTCAATACGGGCAGAGTCAAGTACCGGGAAGTTAAGATCTGCTTTGCCTTTTGCCACGAAAACAGAATCTGAAAAGCCCAGGGCCTGCAAGTCAATACGGCGCAGGTCAGTTGTCCCTTTTATATTGCTCAGTTTATTCAGAAACGAGAAAGATACTTCAGCATCCATGTCTGCATTTGGGTCGGTAGCCTGCAAGGCCGCATCAGCCGTTCCCTTTTCAACAGAACCATGCAGGGTTATATCGTGGTAATTATAACCATTGTAGCCTGCCTCCTTAAGCGTGGTCTGAAGGGTGGCTTGCATGGTTTCTGGTTTATATCCCCTTCCTTTTGCAACAGCATTTCCTGTTACAGATCCATAAAGAGTGTCGTGTATAAGTTTACCTACGTTCAGCTTGCTGAGTCCGATAGCGACATCATATTTTGCTTTTTGTGCATCGTTTATATCCTTCAAATATCCCTTCACCGTAGCATTGCCCACACTGGTTATTATTTGAATGTTCGGCTGTAAGTTGCTCATGTTGCCGCCAAGCTTTCCTTTAATGGTTGCGCGTTCTGGTATATACTGCCATACATCCTGGGGTATCAGGTTTTTAGGAAGTAATTTCTCAAGATCAGATTTTGTAGTTGTTATTTCACCAAAGTTTACCTGTGTATTCAGCTTGCCCATATCAAGTGGGTAATCAATAAGAGCGCTGCCTTTTATAATGCTGTTGCCATTTTGAATTCGGTAGGATGACAGATTGAGCCTGTTGAGTGTACCGGTAGCGGCAATATCGAATTGGATATCCTTTGAAAGCAGGGGTTTAAGGCTTGCATTGGATTGAAGGGCAGGGGAGAAGTAGGAAAATTCTCCAAGGTTAAGCACACTTGGAGCTATACGTAAATCAAGGGATGTTTCTGCCGGTGTAGTGAGCATTTTTTCGAGTGAAGCATAACGCATGCTTAGGGCGCCCTGAACTTTATTGCGAGGCGTTTGCAGTACTAGGTCCTTCAAAGCAAGTGCTGTATCCGAAAATCGTGCATCGGCCTGCAAGTCTTTCAGCAAGAATCCATTTCTATCCTTAAAAGCAAGCCTCCGGATATTAGCTGCATAACCTGCACTGTTGTAGCTAAGGGCTGAAGCTTTTAGTGCAAGATCCTGAAGGTTAATATGCCTGGCATCAAACGTTTTGCCGCGTAGCGGAGGATAAGCATTGTCATCCAGGGCAATGTTGTTGCGCTCCAACGAAATACTGTCGAGGCTTAAGGAGAAAGCAATTGCGCCAGATGGGGCAGTATTTGATGCTCGTTTTTTCGATGACGGGTTAATCGAGCGGTATGCCACCGTGGTGGTGTGGTCATCCAATAGGAACAAGCCGCAGGTTGCCTGTGAAGCAGGCAAGGTATACGTAACCTTTTGTAATACCAAATTGCCGGCGTTGGTGTGCACGTGCATACCGGCTGAGGTATCTTCCAGTAGGAACCGGGTGTTGGTTAGCGATAGCTCATCAGCCGCCACTTTAAGATTTGTAGTGCTGCTTTCTTCCTTTTCTGAGGCTTCACTTTTTTCAAGCCTGATTTCTGTATCAAGGCCTTCAATGGCGGCTTTCTTCACATCGAATGTAAGGGTATTCAGGTCTGCCTTACGCATCGGCAAGCTTAAGCTGCGCAACGCTACTTTGTAGAAATCGCCTGTACTCCTGTCGTCCCACACAAAACGAATCTTGCTAAGATTTATATCGCCCAGGCTAATTTGCCAGGAGCTTGATTTTTCAGGAGTTGTATCAACCGGTTCGGTTGACGAAAAGGCATCAGGTATAAACTGAAAATTGAAGTTACTATCGTTGGCACTACGATTCAGGAAAACTGTAAGTCCTGCAATGTCGGTTTGCTGCAGATTAATCTTTTGGGCAATAAGATCGGACAAGCTTAATGAAACATGGAGCGAATCGAGGGCTATCAACGTATCATTGTTCCTGTCGCGCATAAACACATCAGACAGGTAAATCTTGTCCAATGCCCTGATGTCCAGCTCAGCAATATGCAGTTCTGTATTAAACTTTTGGGATAGCCAGGAAACTGCCTGCTTGCGTATTTGGTTGTTACCCCAGGGGGTTTTAATGAGAATGATGATGGCAAGGAGCACCAGAAATACAATAGCAAGCAGGGTAAGGCTAACTCGTTTTGCCCACACTATTGCCATGCTTTTTGAAGCTCCTGTTTTGACCACATTCAAAAATACGAAATCCTTTCAGCATGCATTTTCGTGTTCAGGTTCAAGTTTCGGAAAATTGAGCGCGAAATGATGTATTCAGAAATCAAGGGAACCACTAAAATTGACTTTCGTATGTAAAAGTTTGTATTTTGAATAAATAAATGACTATTTGGTAATTCACCTTTGTTTAAGAGACAGATTGTACAGATCCGAACTATTTTGTCCCTTACAACTTCTTTCCAATGACTGATATGCCGATAATGATGAGGTGCGGAAATTAATATAAGTATTTCTTAAAAGCACTGCATGAACCCTTGCTGTTTTTTTGGGTACAAGTTCTCAATGCACACTTTTGTTACTTGTACAATAAAAAGAGCCCAGTATCAAATGGCGTCCAAAGGCAGCTTTTGAGTCCGGTGGCTTTAAGACCATTATTTACCCAGGTATTGCAGGTATGAAACATGCTGTAGCTGCCAATTGCTTCATAAAAGGCATCGGTGCTGCCATACACAGCATTGGTTTTTATATTCATGATTTGGCCATTTTCATCATGCTGAAAACTCTTTTTGATATAGGCAATCAGCTTTTGGTATTGCCTGCCGCTTATTGTAATCATCCGGCACGAATCACCTATTTGCATGGCTTTATGAAAGGTGGCATGAATTGCTGTTGTGCTTAAACCCGTTGCCGCCTTGAAGGCTACAGAAGCCTTGAGGTCGGCCCAGGTGGGCGTTTCCAGGTAAAATCCTTTGTCGCCCCAGCCCATACCTAGATATTGGTTGGATGTATCGTTCCCCCGCGTATCGGCATACTTAATCTGATCCGTCCAATTGATATATTCATTTCGGGCCGGCACTACTATGTCGGTATGTACACCGTTGGTAAGCAGGTAAATGGCAACATCCTCGCCCCGGGAGCCATCGCCTTCTATTGAAATACGTGCAAACAAATATGCACACAAGAGGTACACCAATAAAAATGCCACTAATCCACCTATCAACTTAGCGATAAAGACGGTCACTTTTTTTGCCACTTTCATACAAATCTGGTTTTTTGCAAGTGCTATAATTCTAATTTCCTATTCGATACATCAGGTTCATTTATATGGCCCTGTATTATAAGACAGTATGCCAAATTTAGTATGTCAATATGTACACCGGGCGGCGTGATGATGAAGGCGGGGCTAATAATGATGTTTGCCTTTATAATCTTCTTATGCTGGGCTGCCGGGTGTACCCAGGTTCAAATTAATAATCCCAATACAAAAACACTGAAAATGGACCAAGCATTAATGCCCATGGTAGAATCTCTGGAGAAAGTTTACGGTAAAGCAAGCAGTGCCGGTTTTGGAAGCGCTGTTTTTTATGATTCGGTGCCTGCTGGCCTTTCCATAAATAGTACAGCCCTGGAAATCTATAAGAAATTTGTGGGCGCTAAATGGAAACCAGATACGGAGAAGGCGTGGATGGGGCCATGGAAGCAGGTTTATGAACGCCACGCTGCTGCAGGGGCAGCCATTCTTTCAGAACTAAGTAGCGTAGAGGATGCTGCCGCCAAAACATCTATTCCGCTACTGACCGAGCTTATCTCCGAGCCTCCAATAGCTGAACAGGCGCTGCAGGCAGCCTTTGATCATGAGCAGGTAGAACAGTTGGCTTTGTTTACCGTGGGCGACGGTGAAGCAATGTCCGGGGTATTGATTATTGCCTATTACAAGGCGGGTTATTACTGCAGCGTCATAGCGCTGATAGACTAAAATATTTTGGTGGCTCACGATCATTCAACATGTTCCTAAAGGGTAGCCGGATGCTTGTGATTATTTCTTAATAATTCTGCCCAGCGCATCCACTTCCTTTTTTATGGCCTTAGGTGCGCCAAACCTGATACCTACAAACGCCTGTAGGGCCAGTTGTGAATCGTTTTCAACGGCGGCGTTGTGACCTTCCTTATGTGTTACGTACCTGCCATGCGAATACAGGCCAGCAAAAAACTTTTCGCCATTGTAGCCAAGACCTGCAGTGCCGTCAAGCCTGAATACAGGCGTATTTTCATTGGTTTTAATGTTGCCGGAAGGCGTACGTGTTGTAAGGTTTGTAAAAACAACCCCTCCTCCTGGTGCAGCGCCCAGCGATATGTAAAAGCTTTTCTTAAGCACAAACGTGTGGTAGTATCCGGCTCCCAGCACAAACTCCCAGTTGTTTGTTTTTTGGCTGTTTCCGCCCGGCGATGTAACCTTATTATCTATAATATAATACCTGTATACCAGTTGTGGAATAAAGCTGCCGGCTGATTTTAACTGACGCTCCGTTTGTGTGGCCACCGCGTTGATGGAATAGTTGGGATTGAATTTATAAGCAGTAATACCCCTGATATTGGTGTATTGCAGTTCCGGGAACTGAATATACGGATCACCTTCTTTCCAGCTGCTGTTGAAGTCAGCCGTATTTTCAAGGTAATAGCCTTTGGTTTTTGAGTAGGAAAACGAATTGAGCCATTTGTTGAAATTGAGGCTAAGGCCAAGGCCGCTGCCTTTTGTAGAACCCCTGATATCATCATCATCGTTTCCCGGCAAGAATTTTGGAATGAAACCTACGCTAAACGACAGGAACCTGTAGTTGAAGTAAAGACGGGTGGCGCTTGCTGCATTGGGGCTCAGATTAACATCAATGTTTGTGTTAACAGAAAGTTCCGCCATGTCTGTATTTTGCGCAAGCTTCAGGTTTACACTGTTGGTCATATATTCAATATGACCACTATCTTCGATTGCTGTGGTACCTTTTTGTGCATTGCTTCTTCCGGATACTATTATCAGGAATAAAAATGCTACTGTGCTGAATATTACTTTGTGCATGATGAGGTCAATTACTAAATTTGGTGAAATGCACAGAACTATGCTTGAAGATAGGGGATTAGGGCTGTTCGGATATGCTGCTTTTTAGTAGAGCGCATCGTAAAAGTGCAAAGGATTACTTACCACAATGGCACAGCGAAGGTCCGAAGGTCCACAGGGCTTCTTTGGAGACTCCTTGGGAGCACAAGGCTCAAAATCCCTGATTTTACTGCTTTCTTCTTCTTAGTGAACCTTGTGCCTCCCGATAGTCGAGTATAGCTACAGGGATCGGGATTCGTGACTCTGTGGTAAAAAATGACTTTTGAGAAATACCTTAGAAGTCCAGGGTATTTGTAATCCTATTACTTCGATTCGGGATGCGAAGACAAGACTGCCATTTTTGTGCCAGTACTTCCGGCCAGTATGGCAGCATCTGTAACCAGCAGGTGGGTGCCGGGAACAAAAAGCAGCGCTATTTCCTTCATGAATGGGTCTGGTATATGGATGCGACCCTCTATGAAAGGATGTCCCTTTGCCTTTGAATAGTTCAGGTCTTCAACGGGGAATGCCAGCCATTTGATGTCAATTGCCGGTTTCCCATTGATTGCTTTTGCGTTTATATTTTCATGGGCAACATACACATGGGTGCCAAGCGAATCGCCGGGTTTATCTATATTCACTTTGCAACGACCTATTTCAATACCATTTCGCATAACAACCATACGCTTATCAGCGCCGCTGATGAGCATCGAAACCGGCCCTTCGGGTGATAGCTCAGGCTTCCAGCGATATGTTTCTGTATCGGACAATCGCTCGTGAGGTTGCATTTTACCTTTTGCTGTAATAGGGGTAAGAAACGAAGGATGGGCTAGTTCTTCAGGGTCTTTCTTTTTGTCAGTTACCACCACCGTCATTCCCAAAGGAGACTCTTTGAACAGTAAACGGGCATATTCAGAGGGCAAATGCACGCATCCATGCGAGGACGGGTAGTTAGGAATGCCGCCTGCGTGCAAGGCAATACCATCGTTTGTAAATCGCTGTGTATAGGGCATGGAGGCATTATTGTATTTGCTGGAGTGGTGGTTAGCATCCTTTAGGGTAGTAACAAAAACACCGGTAGGGGTACTATGCCCCGGCTTTCCGGTACTTACCGTTGCAGTGCCTATTAATACACCATTGCGGTAAGTGTAGGCGTATTGTTCATCCAGGTTTACGGTTACCACAATTGGGCCGGTAGGTGATAGTTCGGGCGCCCAGGTAAATTCACCTCTTTTTAAGGAGTCTTTTGGGGTGTCAATAGGACGCGGCGCTTTGGCTCCCCAAAATTGTGTAAAGGAGAAAAGGGGAGCTAATAGTAAAGTTACCAGGATCACTTTTGTTGAAAATTGCCTCATATAAAATGCGTTAAATAAATAAAACAATAGGTTATTATTTGCAAGCTTCAGCCGACCATGTTTCATGGCCCCTTCCCTGCCAACAACGATAGGTTTCCTTAATGGAAACAGCCTTCCAAACCTCGCCAACATCTTCAATTAACTGGATAATTACTTTTCTTCCCTCGATTGAGTCATCAGGGATTCCTGTTTCCTCAAGCGTGATCATTGCGCCATCCTTACCCAAATTTGTAAACTGGTATTCATACTTATAATTACCCTCAGCATTCTCGATTTTGGGTGCATAGGCAGCAAGAATACCTTCAAATGTATTAAGGCCTTTATTTCTAATATGCAAGTTCAGTGTATCTACAATTTCCTTTGGAAGCGTATTAAAGGAATTGGACATTATATCTATATTAATATTCGCACCTGTTGTTTCAATTGTATCTTCTGAACCTGTATTTCTTAACTTGTTTTGATTACAACTTATCAGTTGTGGTAGTACTATGGAAACAAGAAATATGTATAATGCACTTCTCATTTAAGTTGTTCTAAACATAATAAAGTTAGATTGGCCATAACTGCTATTCCTGATCATAATTAAGAAGCTAAAGCAACCTAAAAACTGTAAAGGCTATGAAATTGAATGCTACCAATAATATGAAGGTGGCATTCAGTTTCATAGCCCATTAACCACTATCGAGAATTAATGGCGAGGGGTGGTACAACGAAGATTATCCGCCGTAAATGATTGCATTATCAATAATATACGAAGTGTAACCGTCTATTGTAACTCTCCATTCGTACGAGTTGATTCTTGATGCTTTGATAGAGCATCCTCCCAGGCAAGACCACTTATTGTCTTTGAACTGAAATTTGTGTGTCATTGAATTGGGTACGGTTGCATGAATTTCTGCATTACCTTGTCCCATGCGAATTACACCAAAGTCAGCATTCACAGGTGTTTTGCTGTCTCCCAAATAGGCTTTTACCTGCCCGGTTGCATTATAATTGGTGCCGGGCACTTTGGCATCACCTGTGGCTGAACCAGAACCATTGCCGCCGGTCAAACCTATTTTAAGGGTATAATTGGCTATTTCATTTCTGCGGGCGGCATTACGCATTAAGTACACGCGAATAGTCCAAACACCTGAAGAAGAAACTGTACCACTATAGCTGTTGCCATCAGAAGATCCTACAAAGTCAGCCTCATCATTGGAGCCGGGAGGAAGCAGGTTGAAATAGTTTGAGGTATTCTTGGTAACAAGACTAATGGACAAGGTCTGCCCTTCTTTTGCCGAAAGTTGATAGTCTACTGTGGCTTGTCCTTTAATACTACCATTAATTTGTGTGGAGGTTTTTCCTGCCGGAAAGGTCACCTTCTTTTTGGTAATTTGAGAAAATACGGAACCGGCAAAAAGGATTAATGCAGAAAGCCCAAGGAGGCTGATTTTAAGATGCTGTTTCATGATAAAATTACTTTGTTTTATTGTTTGTAGTTACGGTATACAATCAAGAAGGCGTGGAACAAATTCAATCTTCAATTACTGCAAAGTATGAGGTCAAATACTTAACCAATAGCGGATGTTTTGACTGGGGGTGAAAGGTTATTTGTTATTCCAGGATTCCTGAGTTCTTGTAATTCTTCAGAACGGGTTCGTGAGTTTAGGTTCGTGAAAATATGGGCAGAATAGGAAAAAAGTGTTGCCTTATAAGCACGAAAGGACTCCAACAAGGGAGTCCTTCCATAATACTCCTGTTCGTGAGTAATTAGTGAATCTTGTACGTAATAGGAATGCCGAATTTGGAGGCCACGGGAGTTCCTGCATGCTTGGCAGGATTCCAACGCGGCGAAGCCATTAACACTCTTTCAGCCTCACGGTTAAGGCCATAACCAAGCCTGCCATCGGGAAACTCAACTTTCTTCACATTGCCATCCGGGTCCAACGTTACAACTGCATGTACAGTACCTTGAACTTCGCTGTTTAGCGCTTCTTCCGGATACTCCAGGTTCTTCATAATATACTCGTCAAAAGCCTTTTCGCCACCGGGGAAACTTGCTTTTTCATCGGGACGGAAGTAAACCGTCTGCACGTCATGAACTACAACAACCTTTGTTTTTGCCGGAGCTGCATCTGCAGGTGCAGGGGCAGGCTGTTCAATTGTCATTACGTCATGGTGCTCTACGGGCTCGTAAGAGTCAGCAGAAACCTTCTTCTCTTTTTTGATGTGGTGGGCCTTGGGTGCAGGCGTATGCTTGCTTACGGCTTTTTTGTGAGCAGCTTCATAATAAGCTACCACTGCGGCACTGTCTATAGGAGCAGCAACGGTTTCAACAATAGTGTCGGTAGTTTTAACTACTACTGTATCAGCATTGGCGGGTTCAGTACTTCCTCCGCCACAACTTACCAATGTCAACATGGCCAGTGATGCGGCAAATAAAACGGAAACTTTCTTCATGATTTTTTTAATTTGGTGCGCTAAATTAGTAATGGTGTACAAACCCAAAATCGGAGTAGATAGCATTTTTGATGAAATGTTTTTTTTTATGGATTAATTTGCTTGTTTATTGTTTGAAATGTTAGGTATTGACCATACTTCCAAACCTTTGATTGGACAGCATAGTAACATTTGCGCCCGTTAAGGATTGATGCGGTTTTTGCTGAAAGTGAATTGAATTGAGGAAGCAAAGATTTTGAGATTGTGCGAAGCCAGAGCAAAGGGTACGTTCAAATTGCTTCAGCGACATTAATTAATTGCTATCTGCATAGGGTCTGTTGATTATGTTTTGATATGAATTTAAAGAAACTATTTTCGTGGACTGTACAATCGATAATTGCACTAAGTGTTCATAATATAGTATAGTGGAGGGACTCCTGCCTTCACTATATACTTGCTTTACTATGGTTGCTTTGAAAATCTACGGAAACAACTGCCGATTTGGACTTAGCTTAGTCAGCCCGCCTAACAATGAAAGATCGGATTCTATCATTCCAATGAATACCGCTCAAATTTATTTCGGTGGATCTTACAGTATAGCTTTGACCCCTAAAATCGTAATCATCGAATAAAACCACAATAAATCCTTGGTCTACATTAATGGAGCTTATCGTTTGGTCTAATTCAGTACCGCGAAGATCGTAGGCACCTGGCGTAAATTTCTTGTGGGTTCCGCCAAACCAGCTATTTCCATACATGTTTATACCGGTTGCATTATTGGCATGATATTGGTTTTCTTGCTGGTTATAGGTGTTATAGTTATTATTGCTTCCCTTATAATTATTACCTCCTGAAGGGGCTATTACCTTTATGCTTGTTATGTTGTTGTTGAAATTGCCTTGCAAGCAATTAACACCCCGGGTAAATGTTTGGCTTGCCCCTGACCAGTTTTTATCCACGTATGCAATTACAGTCCAACCATTGGGAATAGCTATGGAAGAAATCTTGTCATTTCCAACTCCGGAAAAATTGTCCGAATTATACCATCCTTCACCCAACGAAACCGAATTTCCTGTCATATTGCAATTGTCATAAACCGTTACCACATCATGATGGCTTGGCTGCGAGGCAGTTCTGTTATTAGAATAATTGTACTCCTTGATTGAGTTTTCGTCTACTTCTTCCACTAAAACTGCTCCCGCTTTATCGTTCCAGTCGTATCCAAGGCAATTCACATCATGCATGAAATGAGTTTTTTCTCCTGTGCCCACACTATTGCCAGTGTAAATAACTACTTTCAATCCATATGGCACACGCATTGATGAAAGTGTATAGGCACCTACATTTTGGCTGTTCAATTCGTAACGGCCGGGATAAAGTTTGGAAGCCCTGCCGGAATAATTGCATTCGGAGTACAGGGTAACATAGCGCTGGGCAAAGCCTGAAAATCCGAGTGCCAAGGCAATAACTAAAAATGCTGACTTTTTCATTGGATCATGTTTTTTAATTCAATTATTGTTTATTACCCGAGTGATTTTTTGAGGGTAACTTATTTCGATTTATCAATTATCTAGCTTTCGAATGAAAAAAAGAATATCATTCAAACAAAGGCTAATGAGTTCTCATGAAAATAAAATGTGATTGAAATTAAGATGCTGGATGTAATACTCATGGCATATTGGATATCATCTGCTTTTTTATGGATGAAACGTTATTAATTATTTACTAAAATGATTATTCTCAGCAGTCTATAAAGCTATTTCAACTCACTTCACATTGAATGTTCGGTCATATGCACTTTCAGGTACGTACTTATGCCATTAACATTACAATTTGTTTATTTCGTCATGCTTTCCCTCGTATTTATCAATGCATCTTTTGGTACATTTTGAATATTTCTACATTGTAGAGTTGGTGCAATATCAAGACTGTAATTGCCTCACCTTGGAGTTGGCAAGTATGTTGCTAAACTGAGTATAGGTAGCTGGCATTCTTTATTGCGATTGCAATAGCAACATTTTAATCACTTTTAAAACATTTACAAGAAGATGGAAACAGGCGAAATTCTTGGAGCGGTAATTGGCATTTTGCTCTCAACAGTATTCAACAGCATCATCCTTTGGATTGTTGGGAAACTGGGAATTGGAATAAGCATTGAAAGGTTTGGCACGGCCATCGTGGCGGCCTTTCTTGTGGCAATCATTGGCTTTTTGCTGCACCAGTTGACGGCGGGATGGACCGGAATGTTTGGAGGGTCTACAGGAAGTACACTCTTGCATATTGTGGGCTCAGCCATCATTTTGCTCATTGTTGGTAAAATGCTGCCAGGCATGGCAACCAAAGGTTTCCTGGGCGCCATTGTTGCGGCCATCGCCATCGGCTTGGTAAGTTGGCTACTTGGTTTGCTGCTAAAGCAAATTGTGGCTTAATTATAGCTGTTGAGTCATCCTGTTGTAGGATGCAGGCGTACACTCTTGCTAACTTGCATCCTTTAGTAAATTATGTACATACCTCACCTTTACAGAAGCGCATTTGGTAATCGGCAATCTCAGGAAAAAAATCTCAAACTATTTTCCTTACGCATTTTGATGTATACACTGTTTGTTGGCAGCAGTTCCCAGAAAATTCAGAAGTTATTCCTTTTTACGACAAATTCCTAAAAAGCTGAATCACCAGAATCGTTGGCATTGGATGCTTCAATTTTTGCGACTATGGTTATGTGGGTGGCCGAATTATTATTGAAGCGCACAAAGCAGGTTGGTAGCTATCCGAATAACCGCTTAAAAGGCGTGAGTATTCAATTGCAATGGTGCTATCCAATGTAGCGTCATTGGCAAAATGCGGCATTGTACTGATTGCTTGTAAGCTTTTTGGTGTAATTGCATTTGGGCACAAAAGCATTAGGTCCATTAATTGTATTGGCCCGATCTGCATTGTTGGGTTTACCAAGGCATTAAGGAAAGAAGAGTTTAAAAAAAGAAGCTGGCTAACGCACAGGATAGCGGTTAGCCAGCTTCTTTGCACTCAAAATCCTTCTATTCTGATTTCAGATATTTATAAACCATTCCGGCAAATGCTGCCCCTGCTACAGGAACCAGAATGAACAACCACAGTTGAGACAAGGCCCAGTCGCCTACAAATAAAGCCTGGCTTATGCTTCTTGCCGGGTTTACCGATGTGTTGGTAACTGGTATGCTCACCAGGTGTATAAGCGTAAGGGCAAGACCTATGGCAATACCTGCAAAACCCTGAGGTGCTTTGTGGTCGGTAGCGCCAAGAATGATAATCAGGAACATGAAAGTCATTATAAATTCTGTAACCAACGCTGCCGTCATGCTATATTTACCTGGAGAGTGTTCGCCATATCCATTGGCTGCGAAATCGCCAATGGCTGAACCATTGCCGGTAGCAATGAAGTATAATATACCGGCTGCGGCAATAGCGCCCAAAATTTGAGCCACCATATACGGCACCATTTCCTTTGCTTCAAATCTGCCCCCCATCCATAGCCCAATAGTAACAGCCGGATTCAGATGGGCGCCGGATATTGGTCCAAGTGAATACGCGATTGTAAGAACAGTTAGGCCAAAAGCAAGCGATACGCCCATGAGGCCAATGCCAACATTGGGAAAGGCGGCTGCTAATACGGCACTGCCGCAACCACCCAATACAAGCCAGAAGGTTCCGATAAATTCTGCAACATATTTCTTCATGATAGAGAAAGTTTGCATGAAGGTATAGAATTGTATGATTTAGGAATGATACTTTTTAGCCTGCTTTTCATTAATGATATCATGCTGTAGCCAACGAATTTGCTTTTAGTTCCCTTAATCAATTGATCAGGGTTTTAACTGGCTACTTTTCGGCCAGCCACCTGCCGAGGTTGGTGTCAAATATTGTCAGGAAGCTTCAGCGGCAAGGTCTATCATGGTCTGCAGTTCTTCCACACCTTTTGCTTCTTCAACATTAAAGCCTACAGAAAAGAAACGTATGATTCCGTTTTTGTCAAGCACTATTTTTGTTGGTATGCCAGAGACGCCAAACTGTTTCACCACCTCATCCTTCAAGTCCATGTACACATCAAAATGGAATGGGCGATCTTTGAAAAACTGCTTTACCACATCGTATTTGTCGGTTTCTTTCTGCCATACATCCACAAACAAGATGGCCACATCTTTCCTTCCCTTGTTGGCATCCACCAGTTGTTGCATCGAAGGGAAGGATGCAATACAGGGGCCACACCAGGTGGCCCAGAAATCGATAAGCACAACTTTTCCTTTAAGCGAAGCTAATGATGCTTCACTTCCATAGAGGCCAGGTAACACAAAATCCGATGCCGGTTTATTCAGCATTTTGCCGGCCAGATCCTTCTTCAGCTTGTCAATTCGCTCGCTGATTAGCGTTGCTATCGCTTCCTCCCCATCTGTTTTGCCTGTCCTTGCATAAACTCTCAAAAACAATTCTTTTAATTTTTGGGTATATCCCTCTTGCCTAAATGATAATTTCAATTCTTCAATGAGCTCGGAAGAATTTAAGGTGTATTCGGCTGCTGAAAAATAGCGTTCATTGTATTGAGGGTTCTTGAATTCGTAGTATGTTGCAGCTAACTTGGTATAGTAGGCTGCGCTGTCGTAGCGCTGCTGTTTTTGAAGCATTGCTCCGTAAGTGCTTGCGCAATTGAAATATAGACGTTGCAGGGTTGCTTTATACATTTGAGTAGATTGCCGCATGTACCCTGTGGTTGTATTGCGCCATGTGTCATGAGCTTCTGATGTTAAGCGGGCTGCGAGGGGGGTGAGTTCTTTTACTAAAGAGTCTTTCGCCATTGATTGATTCAGGAAGCTGATTGCAGTGCTTAAAAAACGCTCAAACTGTGTTTTATCACTTTCCAGTTTTGATATTGCCATCATGAATGTATTCATGTCCATTGTTCTGGCAGTGGAGGCCATAATATGAAAATACATGTCCCGCAATAGGGAATTGCTTGACATGGTGTCTTCCGGGTTTGCCATTTGGTAGGCTTTTATCCAAACCAGTTTTGATGATAATTCGGGCTCATTACGCATCGCATCAAACCATTGCCTCCAGTACCAGCCACCTTTCGGAAATTTCACTTCCCGCATCTTTGCCAGATGTGTCAACACTTCTTTGGAACATGTTCTGATCAAATTGAGCAGGTTGCTGATTTGGCCTTCTGTAATGCTGTCATTCATTGAAAGGGAGGATAAATGACTGCACAGGCCGACCGAATCTTTATTGGACTGGAACAGCATGGCTCGGTCGTAGAAGGATAGGGTTGATGGGGCCAACTTTTCCACCCACTGGTTATAATACTTTTTGGCGAGGTCAGTATTTGGCTTTGCAATGCCTGCAAACCCGTCACCCGTATACAGGCGATATTGCGAATACAGGGAAGATACCTGGTCTTCACCCTGCTGGTTTTTTACCGCAAAAACAAAGCCACGGCCATTATTGGCATACTCCCGGCTGCCCTGCACAAACTTAAGGGTCACAGCATCCGCATTTTCCGGCACTTTAATTATTGCCGTATGCCATTTCTTTCCTGCATTCAGTATAGTATCAATTGGTGAATAGTATCCCGATTTGCTGGCAAAAAGTATTACATAAATTGGTTCGTTGGGTAAGGTGAGGCCTGCCTTTGCTGCATCAAGCTGAATTTTTATTTGCTTTCCTTGTTGTAATGGCTGAGGATCTACTACAAGTTCTTCAAATATCTTTTCCTGTGCGGAGCTTGCATTAGCCAGAAGCAGCAAAGCAGGCATCAGAAAATATAGTCTTTTGATCATCTTTGAATCTATTGAAACTGAGTTGATGCAAATGCTATTTTGCCAACAGCCGATTGAGGTTTTCTTCAATTTTCGGGTCAGATGCTCTTGGTGCCATCATTTCCGCAACTTTAAAATCCTTATCAATGAGAATATAGCGCGGTATGGCCGCTACCTCATAATCGCTGAGTTTGGCACGATCAATATGCCATTGAATGCCGCCGGGATTTCTTTTTTCCAGGTTTTTCAGCCAGGGTTCCGCCTTATCGTCAATGGACAACGATACAATGGCCACATTTTCATTTGATTTGTACTTTTCTTTTAAGGTTTCCAGGTAGGGCATTTCGCCCAGGCAGGGCCCGCACCAGGTAGCCCAAATGTCAATGTAGATTACCTTTCCTTTAAGGCTGGATAAAGTGGTAGTGCTGCCGTCAGTTTTATTAAAGACCAGATCTTTAGCAAGATCGCCATTGCCAAATTTCAGTTTTTCATCCAGCAATTTATTGAGGGCATCTTTGTAAACCGGGTTTTGGATTGAAGCAATCTCTGCCCTGAACGATGGCAGAATATTCTTATCATTTTGAGGTTTTATTTTTTTAGTTGCCAGGTCAACTGCATTTTCCCAATCCTGTATACCCCGGACATACTTCTTGTTGGAGAAGGTCTCTAAAGGAAGAAGTTTCAGGATATCTCTGTATACTTCTATTTGCAGGAATTTAGGATCTACAAAATCTTTTAAAAGGCTATCTTTTGCGGGTTTAGCTATTATTTCGAATGCATCAATGTATTCCTGTATAAAGCCTTCACCTTTTTTCCTGAACTGAGACTTGATACCAGCATATCCTTTAACACCAAAAATACTTTTAACCAGGTCGGCCCTAATGCGGGCAGATTCCAGCATTCTGAAATCTTTACTTATACCTTTTATTTTATCAAGTGATGTCTGCATTTTTTTGGCTTCCTCCATTAGAAACTCTAATGTTTCGGTAGGTGTTTCTTTCAAGTTTGTACCTGCATCTAGATAAGAACCTCCTTTAGGGAAAGGTGCATTACGCAGATAAAAATTTGCTTCGCTGCCCTTTCCCTTTATTTTGACGCCGGTAGGGTTTCCTTTGTCAATAACTACATCAAGACGGTCGCCGGGCGATAGATACAGTTTGTTGCGACCCAGCCTGAAATAGGCAGGCTTCTCTATGGGGATTTCTACATGAAAAGAGCTGTCCTCTTTTAGTTCAATTACCGCATTGTGCGACTTTGGTACGATATATTGTAACTCAGAAAAGTCTTCGAGCTCAACAGTGGCGCCAAAGTTTAGCAGTTTTCCATATAAAATAGCCGTCTTGTTATTGTGTTTTTGAGCCTTGACGATCGACGTACTGGTTAATGAAAGGCAGACGATAATTATACCGTATAGGTATTTTAATTTCATAAAACTTAGATTGTGTAATATGGCAAAATGGAAGTTTAAGAAAAAGGGGCGTCAGCCCCTTTTTCTATCAGAAATAAGTCTTCAGGTAATTATCAAAATAGGCCACTTTTGTAGGGTCAGTAACCTTGTTGTAACGTATTGTATCTGTTCTGTCTTTAATTACTTTTCCGTCAATGGCGCTTCTTCTTTCTACCACATAGCGTGTGAACACCATCTCATTATCGGTACGTTTAAAGAGAGTATTACCTCCCACGTTTGTATTGAAACTTGCTGCATGGTTGGACAGCATCAGTTCGTTTCCAACTGCCTGGTAAAATGAATGGGCTGAATCCTTGTTTGGGCGCAAATTCAGGTTAGTGAAATTGGCATTTTTGCTGTAGGCAAGCCTGTAGTAGGCATTGTTTCCCCGGAAAAGGTGGTATAAATTACTTGTATCGTTTGATTTTATTGAAGTGAATGTTGTATCGTTCAGTACCATCCAATAACCTTCCACATTAATATTGGGTTCATTCACATCCTTTTCGCAGGCAATGGCCAACATGGCAATGGCCAGAATTATTATTAATTTTTGCATAATTATTATTTTAATTATTAATACTGTAAATGGTATACCTCGTTTCAATCACGTTCTTGTCTTTGTTGGCTGATATATCTCCATACCATGTACGCCTGAATTTGAAGATCACCTTTTCCAGGTCTGGTACGGCATCAATCACAACTACGCCATTTGATTTTACATACATAAAGTCGCCGCTTTGCTCCCATTTCAGTTCTGTTCTTTTCATCCAAACGGGTTTACCCTGAGCGTCTTTCGTAATGGTGGCAACTGTGCCATCGCGGTAAAGCCTTATTGAAAAAGATGTGGCTTCTTTGTAGCGTGCGGCGTTCAACGCTGTTCTGTAGGCTGGTACTGTACTGGGTGGTGTTAAGCTACCAAGGTAAGAGCCAAGATAAGCGGAATCTACAATGGCATAGCTGTATAATGCCCATGTGGCAAATTCTCCACTTCCCGAATAGCCCGGAAAGGTATCTGGTTTAAATTCCTCTTCTTTCGTACAGGCTCCCAGCATAATTGCTAAAGACAGGTATATAAGTGCTTTATTCATTGCTAAAGATTTTGTTGATTCGAAATACATTGATTATTGATTGGTTACGCCGCCATATTCATTTTGCGGCCAACCAAGTAATGCAATTTCAGCTTCCAATATGGGCAATGCATAGGCAGGTGCGTTTGGCGCAAGGCGGAATGTTACAATATCCGAAGTTGGTGAAAAGGGGTCTATACGGCCACGTTTGGTTACTGTAATATTTGCATTGTCGAGCGCATTATAACGCTTGAGGTCGTGCCAGCGGAACAGCATGGCCAATTCGCGCCTGCGCTCAGCTTTTACTTCGTCCAGGCTGCCACCAATGTTATCAACATAAGTCGCCGGGAATCTCTTTTTACGCAAATCTTTCAGGATAACACTGGCATTTTGGCCATCTCCGGCATTTCTTGCCCTGCATTCGGCCATGATGAGCATGATTTCCGGCACTGTAACACCCAGAATAAATCCACATTGTGAGCGGGAGGCTGCATGCTTAGCATAAGACATCGAGATTAGTTGATCTTTAAGCCGGGCAGGCAGATAGGAAGCGTTGTTGATATTAAAGTTGTTATTAAAGTAAACTTTGCGGCGCAAATCACTGCTCTCATAGGTATCGTACAATGATTGTGTTGGCGGCATTTTGAAAATGGCGCCAAATTGGCTTACCATGCGGAAATATGCTTCTTTGTAATAGTAGACACTGTTGCTGGCAGTATTCACTGTACTATTGTCGTCAGTAATTGCCGGGTACTGCGGAAATACGGAATAGGTTACACCGTTGTAGGTTTCGGTTTGCGCCGGGCTTAAGTTAAGCAAAGCAAACTTACTCTGATCATTCAGGTCGTAAAGAAAGTTGTATGCATCGTAAGCTTTTTTTGCGAAGGTGAATGCCTTTTGGTAGTTGCCCAGGTAAAGGTGTGCACGGGCCAGCATGGCCTGTGCAGCGGGTGAACTGATGCGCCATGGTTCATTTGTTTTTAATTGGGTTTTGCCCACTTCTACCAAAGCCGTTTCGGCTTCTTCAAGGTCTCTAACGATATTATCAAAGGTGAACTTCACGGTATTTCTATCTTCCACACCGGTTGTTTGCGGGCTAATTGTATTTCGATAGCCAATGCCAGGATTGTTGCCACTATTCAAACCCGGATGCATGCAAAACTCCACAGCAAGAAGGAAGTGGTAGGTGCCCCGCCAGAATTTTGCTTCGGCTTTTACCTGCTTTTTCAATTGTGGACTTCCCTGTATAGCCTCGTCGTCGATGGTATTAATGATGTAATTGACATCATACATGTTCGAGTAAGTGCTTTGAAAGGGAACAGCGCCTGCACCGGAACCAAATTGAGACCGGTATTGGTCCTGGTTCCATGTAGAATAGGCTTCATAACGCTGATAAAAGTTGAGGGAAGTAGCGGAGCCAAGGGTTTGCCATTCCGGTTCAAATACACAGTCGTCTGAAGCAACAATGGCATTAGACCACTCAAATCGGTTACGCGTAATGCGTATATTATTCAGCAAAGCATCGTATTGCGCTGCATTTTCAAATTTGGAAATACCGCCTTCCTGGGGATTTTTGTCCAGAAACTTTTCGCAGCTTGTCAGCGTGGCTAACAGTGTTGCGAAGAGGAATATTTTTTTCATAATCTGTTGAATTCAGTAATAATATAAATCAATTGTTACTATTAAAATCCTAGCCTTACGCCAAATGTGAATGTGCGAATGGGCTTAATCGTTCCGGGAATATATTCCGGGTCAATATTGCTCTCATTGTTGGTCCAGATAATACCAAGGTTACGCACCTGCGTGTAAATGGTTGCCGACTTAAAAATGTTGCGAGTTGAGGTGGCAATACTTTCTGGGAAATCATAACCAAGGTAAACCTCATTGAAACGGATGAAGCTGGCTTTTTCGTAGCCGATGTCCCCATAGAAGGTTCTCAAGCTATTATTGGTTCCCCAGGCATTGAAGTTTTGCACCGTTATCATAGGGATGCCTGTTTCAGTGGTGGCTACTTTGGGCGACTCCATTAATGCAGCAACTCCTGTAGCTGAGTAAGACATGATGCCCTGGCCGAAAGCAAGGCCTTCGTCGCTTCTGCGTATAAGGTGGCCAAAGCGTCCCGTCATAACGGTCATCAGCGATAAACCTTTCCAGCTGAATGTATTGGTGAAACCAAGCGTTTGCGGAGGCGTAGAGCGGCCAATGTAGTATACGCGATCATCCTCCTTTATGTTAGTGCCGGGTATTGTACTCCCAATACTGTTTACGCCACCGAACATGTAAGAACTGTTCAATACAGGAACCAATTCTCCGTTTTTCTTCTCTTGGATATAATATCCTCCCGGGGCAGTACCTACAACTTTTACCGCAATGATGCGGTCTGTTGGCAATCCGGCAACAAATGTGCCGCTACCTACATAGTTAAGAAGGTAGGTAGAAAGGAAATTGTATTCCAGCACTTCATTATCATTATTGTCAAATACTACCGAGCTCTGCCAATTGAAGTTCTTTCCAAAATTGATATTGCTGCCCAGGGTTATTTCAAAACCCTGGTTCCGTACTTTGGCGGCGTTGATGGTTTGTGAAGTGGTTGACCAGATAACATTGGAAGTTTGAACCAGTGTCAGCAGGTCCTCTGACAAGCGATTGTAAAATTCCAGGCTACCAAACAACTTGCCACGGAACATAGCAAAGTCTGTACCAATGTTTGTGCTGTAGGTTTTTTCCCAGGTCAGCAGGTCGTTTTGGCGGCCATTGACCACACCACCGGGATAGTTGCCTGTTTCGCCTGTGGGAGCCTGTGTTTGGAATACAGAGAATGGCAATAAATTGCTTTTGCCGGCGGCATTACCTGTAGATCCATAGGTAGCACGTAGCGCCAGCCTGTCAAGCCAATTCACCCCGGCAAGAAATTTCTCAGCCTTCATGTTCCAGCGAAGGCCAACAGAATAGAATGGCGAAAACCGCTCCCGATTGGTTTCCGAAATATAGTTGGAGGCATCGGTACGAAGGCTTCCGGAAATGGTATACTTGCGGTTGTATGTGTAGGATGCGTTTGCATATCCTGCAGTAAACCTTTCGTTATAGGTAGTGGCCTGCCTGCTAAAACTGGTGGGAGTAGCAATTGTTGCGTTTTCGTAGGTTGGTGGGGCTGAAGCAATGTTTTCCCCGAAAATATTATTGCGGTTAACATTATAATCAAATAAGGCATAATTCAATACTTCATCTATGTAGCCATATTTAAGATCCTGTGCGTCTTGTTCAAGTGTTGAAGAAATGAGTTCACCGCCGGCCACTGCCGCAATCTCGTGCTTAGTGCCAATTGTTTTATTGTAATCCGCTTGCAAGCGTAGCTTAAAAGAGTTGCGTTGAAAGCCGCTGTTGTATCTGTAGAAACCGCCATTGGGCAACTGGCTTACGAATCGGTCTGAATTGGCGGGGTCTACTGATCCAATAATATTGGCTGCATTACGTACGGCCTGGCTTCGCGGGTTATAAATACTTATGTTTTCATTATTTGAATATTCATACTGAAACATGGGCTTTATGCGGAAATCACGTCCAATTTTGATGTCAAATTCATTTTGCAGACGAAGATCATCGCCATTAATACGATTGTCACGAAGATGCGATTCTTCGAGGTAGTTATACCGCATGCTGAAGGGTAACCTGGTTTCCCATTCCATAGCACGGGGCTCATAATAAGCATGGATATGGCGGGAATAGTTGCCATTTTCATCGTACATCCTCGTCCACGGAGCGGTAGCGCTTTTTGCATAGCTTAAATTGACCGCATTGTTCTGCTGGTCGTACATGGTAATGTTCGCATTGAAAGTATAGCGGATATTTGGGCTGATATTGTAGATGTTGCTAAAGCCCAGCATGTATCTGTTTTGATTATTGTTCTGCAAGTAAGTCTTGTCATTATCGTACAAGAAGGAAAACTTATAGCTGTTTTTTTCGCCAGCTCCGGAAATGACCAGGTTATGTTGCTGTGCCACAGAGTTTTGTAGGATATAATCCTCCCAATCGTGAACGTAAGTACTGTTAAGCATCTTTGTTCTTTCAGCGTCAAAATATTCCTGGGTAATATTTCCCTTGTCGCGTTCGGCCAACAGGGTAAAATAAGAACCATAGCGACCACGAAAGGTAGTATTGGTCCACGGGTCACGTATATTAGTGGTGCCCTTAAAGGTATTATAGAAGTAGTCATCCAGTTCAATTTGCTTCCTGCTCTCTACCATGTTCATATAATACTCAAGATCCATCTTGCTACCTATGCTTACAAAGCCGTTGTAGTTCACATTCATACGTCCTTTTTTACCCATACCTTTTGTGGTAACTACGATTACACCATTTGCGGCACGGGCTCCATAAATGGAAGTGGCTGCAGCATCTTTCAAAACATCAACCTTCAAAACATCATTTGGGTTTATGGTTTCAAATCCGCCTTCAATGGGAAAACCATCAACCACCAGTAAGGGAAGGCGATCGTTTACATTGTTGGACAATGTGCTTCTACCGCGAATGATAAACCCAGTAGTAGGGTCAGCCACCAAGCCAGCGATTTGACCGTTTAGGGCAGTGGCAATATTGTTGGTTGGGCGCTTATCCAGTATTTTGTCATTTACCTGGCCATACGCACCGGTAATGCGTTCTTTTGATATAGTTTGAAATCCAGTGTTTACTACCACAACTTCAGCAAATGTTTCATCTATTTTGATTTTTAAAATAATGGTACCAAGAGCGTTTCTACCGCCCACCTTAACTTCTGAAACCTGAATATTTACTCCAGAAATGACAAGTGTGGCATTTTCATCAATACTGGAAAGTGAAAATTCCCCCTTTTCATTTGAGGTTGTGCCTAAAGCTGTTCCTTTTACTATTACAGATACGCCAACTGCCGGAGCACCTGTTTCCAAAACTACTTTTCCAGTTACATTTACTGAAGGTGGCGGAGACTCCAACAGCAACTCTGCATGTTCCAGGTCAATGGTGCGCTCTTCGCCCGTGGCCTTATTCTTTACCACTACCGTGGTGCCAACAATTGAATAAGTAAGCGGCTGATCACGAAAACACCAGTCCAGCACATCCTTTAGCTCGGCATTTTTCATGTCAATGTTTACCCGGTGAGCCTTTTTAAGGTGGGCTTCGTCGTAAAAGAACACATAGCCTGTGTTTTTCTTAATCTGTGCAAACACTTCTTGCAGTGTCAGGTTCCTACCCGAAAGGCTGAGCTTCTGCCCTGATCCCTCTTCAGCATTTGCGAAAAAGCAGGTAGTAGACAATAGAATCGCTGTCAATCTCATTATTCTCAGCAGTTTTTCTTTAGGCCCACCAGCCTTTCGGCCTGTGGAATTGCGGAATAAATACATAGTTTTGGCTTGTTTGGGTGATACAATAATTGATGGTTAATCGATCCGTTGGTTATAGTCTGCCCTTACTTGTAACCGGAGGTGTTGCCGCACTTCCGGTTTTTGGGGCTTTTTTATATTAATTTGTTCTTGTAGTTGCTGATTGATGTGTTATAGTTGTGTTGGTATTTATGCAGGCTATGGCCCTACGATCATTTTGTTGCCGCTAACTTGAAATTTTATATCGCTTTCGCGCAGTATTTGGAGCACCTGGTCCAACGAACTGTTGCGGCTTATTTCGCCACCAAACTGCCGTTGGGGAACTGCGCCTGTATAATGAACTTCCACATCGTACCACCTGCCTATTTCCAGGAGCAACTGGCGCAGGGTAGCATTTTCAAAATGGAATATCCCGTTTTTCCACGCCATCACCTGTTCGGTATCTACATTGTCTGTTACCTGCAACTGATTGCCCACACGTGCCTGCTGCCCGGGCTTAAGCAAGCCGTTGCTGCCGGCGCCAAACACCTTTACCGAGCCTTCCAGCAGCGTAACTTTCGACTCTGCCTCTTCGTCAAACGCGTTAATATTGAAATGCGTGCCGAGAACATTAACTTCTGCATTGCGTGCTTTAACAACAAAGGGTTTTGCCGCATAGCGTGCCACTTCAAAATAAGCTTCGCCGGTAATAGTTACCTCCCGATTATTACCAATAAATGCTACCGGGTAAGTAAGGGAAGAGGCCGCGTTGAGCCATACTTTGGTGCCATCGGCCAGCACAATGGTAGCTACCCTGCTTCCCCGTGGGTTGCTTAAGGTATTATATGCCAGTTCACCGGTAGCAGATGTTCCATCAACTACATAAGTAATTTCTCCTGATGCAAGTTTTACCAGCTTTACGCCATGATCGTTGGCTATATTTCCTTTGCTGAGGCTATCTATCAGTACCTGTTGGCCGTTGGCCAGCGTAATGGTGGCTTTTACCGTGTTTGGTGCCAATATGCTGTCGGAAATGGCAACCACAGCAGGTTTCTGTTCAACTACATTCTGCCTTAAGATAAAATATGTTCCTGCTGCCAAAAGAATTAAAAATGAAGCAGCGGCCCACCATACCCTTCTGGGGTAAGCAGGCCGTACTTTCACATCCACCACCACATCCTGTTGAATTTTTTTGATGAGGCGTGCTTCTATAGCCTTGCCTATTTTATCAAGGCGCTCACCTTTCATGTCAATTTCACCGGTGCTTTCCAATTCAGCATACCACCGTTCCACCAGCGATGCTTCCTCCGGGGTGCATTTCTGGTCGAGGTACTTTTGCAGCAATTGATTGCCCTGGTTGATATCCATGCTATAATACCAGTTGTTACCCTATAGTCTGTCCACAGAACTGAAAGGGGTAATTCTTTACGAATTTTTTTAGGAAACTGCTAACAGTGCGGCCGCCGAAATGACCAAACCATTATCCGCAATGGCTATTTTGATGATTTCCAGTGCATTCTGAATGTGCTTTTTCACTGTTTCGGTGCTAATGCCCATTTGCTCGGCTATTTGCTTGTGCGACAAATACTTTTCCCTGCTCAGTCGGTAGGCCGTTTGCATTTTTGGAGGCATGCCTGTTACTACATTGTTCACCACTTCGCGCAGTTGCTTCAGTTGCATCATCGAGTCGGGGTCATCGTCCAAATGGTGAACCGCAGTTTCGTTCAGCAGGGTTAGATGATCATTGCGGCTCAGGTTTCGTTTTATAAAGCTAATGGCCTTGTAACGAACACTTGTTTGTAAATATGCTGCCAATGAACCAAGTATCCTGATGTCGTTTCGCCGGTTCCAGAGGTTCAAGAAAACATCGTGAACAACATCGGCGGCATCATCGTGGCTTCGAAGGACCCTGGAAGCGGTCAAGAACATGCCTTGCCAATGCAGCTGATAAATCTGCGAAAAGGCTGCCTGGTTATTGTTGGCCAGTTCCTGTAGAAGTAAGTTTTCGTTGGGCAATTCCATAGTTGCCAATATGCCTGAAATGCTGCCTTGGAAGGCTTGTGTTGCAGTTGGTGGTTCAAATAAAAGTAGTTGATATGGTTGTGCTGCGCGAGGTTTGGTAGCCTGGCGATGACCTGTAAATATTCAAAAATTCTAAAATGGCATTTTTTATGGACGAAATGCTATTTTTAGTTGACAAAATAAATTTAGTATTCAAGGTAAGCTTGCATGGTTGCGCCTCCAAATACGGAGTAGAACCATCGACGAAGAAAATTGGTATGTCTTCCGGTAACGGCTATTGAATGAACTCAGCTTTAGTTTTTGGGAGTAAAAATTCCAGATCGTTATGGCACATTATTCAGATAAAGGGTTTCGGGTAGCCATAATTTAACCTCCGGCAAGCATATTTGTTCAAGGCAATTGGAATCGAAATATTTTCGAACCTGATTGTTGTTTTACCTAATGATGATTCATTTGACATGAACATATGTAACTACTTGAAGTTGTAACAAGATCATTCGATCATTGTCCGAGCTACTCAATTGTTGGTAGAATGTTTTACCCATTTTGCTATAAGTTGCCCGGGAAACAAGGCAATTGCTGAAGATATAAATACTATAACAGCAGCGAGGCAGGTGATTGAAAGAGTGTTGGGGAAAAACTATCCTGACATTGAATTCAAGGTACTGCAGGATAATGGCGTCCTTAATAGTACATGAATTCTTGTCCGTTTGCCATCGTGTTTTTCCTGACATGCACGATGCACCAAGCTGAAAAAGGAGCAGATCGAAAACCAGATCAACCTTTACCGCATTTATGTATCAAAGCGCCTAAAAAACCTCCGGCAAAGCTATTATGTGCATGAATCAACCTCCACATTAGGGCAATGCTAAAAACCCCTGATGCTCGTTACGCCTTCCTGGTAACATCCTCACTTACCATTAATAAACTCCGGGGTTACTCGGTCGGCAAGTCTTGCCTGAGAGGTTTTAAGAAGAGCCCAGGAGTTCAATTTTCATAATCTGCCGGGGTCGGGCAAGTGAGCGGGTCTTGAAGGTCAATTGTTTTTTGTCCATGCAAATGGTGGTTTTGTATGTAATATATGCATATTCATCAAAATGTCGATGACTTCAAATTTGCCTCTTAGGCAATCAAGTAAATTGTCGGCAAATTCAATTCATTATGCCAACTGAAAACGAGTTGCACGCGTTCGACAATTACCTTCATTGTCATGCATACAGTACCAATAACCCTGACGACAAAGGCTTTCATCGCTTTGAACATGATGGCCTCTATTATTTTGCTTGGTTGGAGAAAGGCAGGGTAATTTTGCGCAGCGAAGGCTACGACAACGAACCAGGCCGCGAAAACGGAATTCAATCCGTACTTAATAACTTGGCGGACGAAACCCTGTGGGCCCCCACGCAGGAAGAGGATGGCCGTTGGGTGCTTCTTTTGTTTGCCAAAAACAACCAGGAGATAGCCCGCACCTGCTCTTGCGCCACGCGGGAGGAAGCATTACAATATTTGCCTTCGGCAAGGGCCCTCGCTGCTGTTCCCGAACATCAGCGGAAGGAAGACGATTACCTTGCCTGCAGCGTATATGCTTCGCACAGTGCTGATACATGTGCAGGTCATGATGATTTTGTTTGTTTTCAAGATGCTACCACGGGTAAGCATTATTTCGCATGGCTTAGCCCGTCTGGAAAGGTGATTTTGCGCAGCGAAGGCTACCCCACCACTTCGGCCCGCGAGAATGGCGTTGAATCCGTAATCAGGAATCGGGACAACCGCGAGCTGTACGAAGTAATGCCTATTGGAAATCACGTTTTCGTGCGGCTAAAGGCGGCAAACCACCAGGAAATTGGACGGTCGTGCCCGCATGATAATGTTGAAGCCTTTTGGCTGCTGGTGGATGAGCATTCAAGCCACCGAAAAGAAGATGATTACCTGGTTTGTCGTGAATACGAAGAAAAAATCAGCGCTCGCTGTGGCGCGCACAAAGATTTCATCTGCTTTTTCCATCCCGCTACCAAGAAGTATTATTTTGCCTGGGTAAGCGCCACCAATCAAATCATTTTGCGCAGCGAAGGGTATCCTACCGAAGGCGCCCGCGACAAAGGCATACAGGCTGTTGTTACACACCGCGAAAACCGCGATAATTTTTCGGTGGAAGAAAACAGGGGAGTGCATTTCCTGGTTCTGAAAGCGCCCAACCATCAGGAAATAGGCCGCAGTTGCCCTAAAGCCAGCCCGCTTGCAGTTTGGGCCTTGCTGGAGCCCGCTGCTCCTGTAGTTGCTGCAGCTCCGGTAATTGCTGCTGCTCCTATTACGGAGGCAGCTCCGCCGCCCGTTGCTGTCGCCCCGGCAAGAGGAGGGTTTAATTGGTGGTGGTTGCTGCCACTGTTGCTTATTCCGCTCTTTTTCCTGTGGCGCGGGTGTGGCAATGAGCCCGCACCTTCTGCTGCCGTGGAACCAACACCTGCACCGGCGGTTGTGGATACCACACCCCATTGTGGCCTGAAGTGGATACTATTTGAGTTTGACAAGGATTTTGTAGTGGATAGCGGCCGCGCCGAACTGATGGAAGTGGCCCAAATGCTAAAGGACAACCCAAGTTACATGGTAGATCTGAAAGGCTTTACGGATGAAAAGGGCAGCTATGATTATAACTCGAGCCTGAGCCGCCGCAGGGCGCTGAATTGCGAAAAGGTACTGTTGGAGCAAGGTATTGACTCGGCTCGTATTGAAGCCGACGCCATGAGCGAAAGCGACCCCGCCGCCGTAAATACTACGGATGATTCGGGCAGGCACTTTAACCGCCGCGTGGAAGTGTATATCCTGGATGCCAATGGCAAACGCGTATGCCGTAGCATTAAGCCCGATATTCCTTACAATTTGCGCACACAGTAAGTCATAAAAGGCCAAGCCTTTTTGTGATAAAAACATAGCAGCATCAATAGGATGCTGAAAACAAGAATTAAGGCTTTGAGCAAAACACCTTTTAAAGAAGTAACTGCATGAGCCACGAACCTGAGCAGGATGGTCCTGCTATGCGCAAAGCCATTACCGGCTATTTTCACGACCGTGTGGAATTGATGCGGTTGGAATTAGCCGAAAAAGCAGCACGCCTGAGCGCGGACCTGGCTGTGGGGGCCATTTTGGCTATGCTTGGCTTTTTTGTACTATTATTCATAAGCCTTATGGCTGCCTATTTTATTTCGCAGCTAAGCGGCAGTTTGTTTACTGGTTTTGCCATTGTTGCAAGTAGCTACCTGTTGCTGCTTGTGGTATTGCTTATATGGGGCAAAAAATGGATTGGTCCCCGGGTGAGCGATACAGTAGTGAAAATATTTTTTGAAGAAAGTGACCCTGAAAATCTAAGCGATGTCGGAAAGTAAGAGACCAAAAACAATGGCAGAACTCGTTGAGCAAAAGGTGGCGGTAAAAAGTCGCATCCGGGAGCGGGAGGAGAAAATCATTTCTTTTTGGGAAGGCTTACCCGGCATTGCTTTAGGCAGTGGATTAGCTTTAGCCGGAGGATATTTAGCCGGTAAGGTATTTGGCAAAAAGAAGGAGTCGCATCACCCCTTATCCTTTTTGTCGGCAATAGGTGGCGGTGGCAATCCTTTAACCCAGGTATTGGTAAATTCTTCGCTCATGGGCATAAATATGCTACTGGACCGGTTACATAAAAAAAGAGAGGCAAAGCAAAAAGATACTCATCATCGAACGGCAGAAGCTGATGCTTCGGCTTCCTGAGCAGACTTTTCATCATAGTCGTCAATTTTTTGTGTTTATAAAATTGACAGACCGGAATAATTTCACGAAACGCAAAACGCTTCAAGTCAAAAAGCGGCTAAAAAATGCCTTTGAAATTATATCAAAATAATGCCGAAATGTGCATTTCTCTGCACTTTGCTAAAAAAAACTAAAACGCTGCAAATATTTGATTTGCAGCGTTTTGTATTTTTTTCTAAAATTATTAGCGGAGAGACAGGGATTCGAACCCTGGGTACCCTTGCGAGCACAACGGTTTTCGAGACCGCCCCATTCAACCGCTCTGGCATCTCTCCTAATACTTGTAAAAATCCAGGTTCTTTTAAGCAGAGAGGAAGGGATTCGAACCCTCGATACGGTTTCCCATATACCCGCTTTCCAGGCGAGCCCCTTCAACCACTCGGGCACCTCTCTGTATAAAAATGGGAGGCAAATATAGCCGCAAATAGACAACCAGCCGCAAGTTTACAGTGTTGCACCCAGCCATGCCATAGTGGTAATGCCCGTTTGTATGGCATCTTCGTCAATGTTGAAAGTAGGGGTGTGCACACCACTGATGATGCCTTTTTCAGCATTCATTACCCCCAGCCTGAAAAAGCAGGCGGGTATCTGCTGTGCATAATATCCAAAGTCTTCGGCGCCCAGGCGCATTTCTGTTTCGTGAACCTTTTCTTTGCCCAGCAAGTCTTCAGCAAGGGACCAGGCGCGTCTGGTAAGGTGTTCTTCGTTAAGCACGGTGGGGTAGCCAACGTCTATGTGTACTTTAGCTTCTACCCCCATGGCAGCGGCAATATGCTCCACTTGTTGCTTGATGAGTTCGTGAGCTTTGGCGCGCCAGTTTTCGTTCAGGCAGCGCAGGGTGCCCATTAGCTTTACTTCGCTGGGTATAACGTTGGTGGTGGTACCCCCCTGAAAGGAGGTAATGCTGAGCACCGAAGGATTGAGCGGATCATTGTTTCGGCTTACAATTTGCTGCAGGCTCACTACCAGGTGGCTGGCTGCCAATATGGTGTCGGCGGTAAGGTGTGGCGCTGCAGCATGACCGCCCTTGCTGCTAATAGTGATGTACAGTTCATCGGCCGAAGCCATTACCGTACCGGTGCGGAAACTAAGATGCCCTACCGGCAGACCAGGATGTACATGCAATGCCACAATAGCCTGGGGTTTGGGATTTTCCAATACACCATCGCGTATCATGTAGCTGGCGCCGCCGGGGTTTCGTTCTTCGCCGGGTTGAAAAATAAGTTTTATGGTGCCCGTCCACCCATTGCGCAGTTGATGCAGTGTGCGGGCAGCGCCCAGCAGTACAGTAGTATGCACATCGTGGCCGCAGGCATGCATAATGCCGGGCCTGGTAGATTTATAGGGTACATCGTTAGCCTCGTTTATGGGCAGCGCATCCATGTCGGCACGCAGGGCTATCATTCGGCTTGCGGGCTCACGTCCTTCTATGATACCTACCACACCGGTGTCGGCCATGGTGGTAAAGGGTATGCCATAAGCCTGCAGGTGGCGCTGCACATAGCGGCTTGTTTCGTATTCCTGATAGCTTAACTCGGGGTTGGCATGCAGGTGCCTGCGTATGTTAATAAACTCTTGCCTGCCGGCGGCTGCAAGTTCCTCAATTTGCTTTTTTTGCATCGTTTTGCCTGCGCTTTTTTGTAATGGAAATGGTTTGCCCGCTCAGTTTTCTTCGGCCAGTAATTTTGCCTCATCCTCAGGCTTAATTCTAATGATATCCTGAATAATAAAGAGGCTTTGGCTTACTCGTGTCGGAATTTGCTTGCGCACTTTTTCGGCATCCTCACGTTTTATGAAATCGCCCATTTTCAACTTGAAATAGGGCGCCTGATAGGCCATGTACAGGGCATGTTCCGGAAACAGGCGCAGGAGTTCAGTACGGGCATTGTAAGCTGCTTCGCGGTTGTTGGTATTTATTACCATAATGCGGTATCCTTTATACTGCCCCGAGCTATTTTTGAGTCCCGATACCTTATTGAGTTGGTATTGCTTTTTGGCCAGCACGTCAATGCGCGGATCTTTTATAAGCGCAACAGTCTTATGGGCGCTGTCCTGGCTTTGTGCTGCCTGTAAAAAAAACACGAGGGCCATGGCCGAGGCAACGATTCTGCTAAGAAATTGCTTTGTCATAATTGCAAACTGTGCGGTTAAAGGTAGTGCGCTAAATTACCCACGGGTAGTTAATAATTGCCGCTGGCCTCTTGTTGGCTTACAATGGCAATGCTGCTGCTACAGCCCAGCCTTGTGGCTCCTGCATCGAGCAATTGGGTGGCAAAAGCCAGTGTTTTAATGCCTCCCGATGCCTTTATGTTTATGTGTACGGGCAAATGGCTGCGCATGAGCGCCACCGCTTCCACGGTGGCACTTTTTTCGGCAAAGCCGGTACTGGTTTTTACATAATCCACTCCTGCGGCGCCGTATATCTTGCAGCACCGTACAATTTCTTCATCGTTAAGCACGCCGCTTTCAATAATGGTTTTTATTTTTTTGCCTTTGGCATGAATCACCGGCAACAAGTGGTTAATTTCGTTGGCCACATAGGCCCAGTCGTTGTTTTTTACGGCCGTAAAGTTGATAACCACATCCAGTTCATCGGCGCCATCTACCATAGCCAGCAGTATTTCGGCCAGCTTGGCTTCGGTGGCGCTGTAGCCAAACGGAAAGCCCACTACGGTGGCCACCTGTACCTTGGTGCCCTGCAGCGTTTCTTTTGCAAGGTTTACAAAAGGAGGTGGCACGCAAACGGCTGCAAAACCATAATCAACAGCTTCGCCGCAGAGGCGTTTTACATCTTCGGCCAGCATGGTAGGTTTTAGCAATGTGTGATCAATGGCGGCGGCAACGCGAGATGCCTGTGGGTTATAGTAGTTCATGTTTTTTATTCTCAAATATGTTTTCTGAAGTCCACTTTATGGTATGATGAAATGAGAATTTGCGCTTTGGGCATTCGTGCATGGCGCAAAGCCTGCAGCTGAAGGGAAGGCACCCATCGGTATGTACAAACATCTCTACAGTATCGCTAAAGTGACCGCTAATCAGGCGGTTTAGTATATCTACCTCTTCATGGGCATGGTGCATGTTGTAATACCAGGGCATGGTTACATGGCAGTCTACATGCATTTTGCTGCCATATTTTATTACGCGCAGGTTGTGCAGGTCTATCCAGGCTGGCCTTCTGTTTTCATTCAGCAATTTTACCATTTGTGCAAGCAGTTCTATATCGGCCTCATCCATTATGCCGGCTATGCTGCTACGTACAATTTTTTTACCGGTGTAAATAATAACTCCTCCGAAAATGAGGGCGATGGCGCTATCGAGCCACAGGATGCCGGTGAAGCGCAGCAATAGAAGCCCGGCCACCAACCCGGCGGTGGAAACGGCATCGCTTACCAGGTGTTTTCCGGTTGCGGTTATGCCAAGCGATTTGTTTTTTTTGCCGGTGAAAATGGCAAAGTGCCCTGCTATGAAGTTCACCAGGCCGGCTGCAGCAACCAGTACAATGCCATAATCCAGTTGTATTAGTTCGGAAGGGTGCAGCAGTTTTTGCACAGACTCTATCAATATCCACATGCCGGCAAGAGCTATCAGCGTGCCTTCTACACCCGCACTTAAAAACTCTGCTTTGCCGTGGCCATAGGGGTGGTTTTCGTCGCGTGGGCGGGCAGCTATATATAAACTGTACAATGTAATGGTGCCGGCCACTACGTTTACAATGCTTTCCAGTGCATCGGTAAGTATGGCCACCGATCCGGTGATGTAGTATGCGGCGAATTTTGCCAGCATCAGGCCGGCGCCAATGGATGTTACCCACCATTGCACGCGTATGGTTTGCTTTGCCTTTTCCAAATTATGCCGGCTGTTGGGGCAGTAAATGCACTTTGGGAAATATTGGGCAGTTCTTTTTGAGCATAGCAGCCACACCGCAGTATTTGCCCAGCGACAACTCTACGGCACGCTTCACCTTGTTCAGGTTTTCGGGGTCGGTTTCTATTTCGTAGGTTATGTGAATGTCTTTAAATACCCGGGGGTGCCCTTCGGTTTGTTCGGCTTCGGCGGTTATAACAAGCCTGCCAAAGGGTACCCGCATCTTGTCCAGCATTTCCACCACATCTATACCGCTGCAGCCTGCCAGGCCGCTTAGCAGCAGTGCTTTGGGGCCAAATGCCAGGCGCTTGCCATCGGGTCCGTTGGCGCCATTCAGTTCTATGCTATGTCCATCGTATTCGCTGGTAAATCCCAGCGCACTATTCCAGGAGGTAACTGTCTTCATAGAATCTAATCAATATTAAAATATTACTAGGATTTTCTATTTAAAATTTACCCTTTTTTAATCGCCCAGTTGTACCTGTTTTCCACTTCCTTCCAATTCACCAGGCTCCACCAGGCATTAATGTAATCGGCACGCTTATTTTGGTATTTCAGGTAGTAGGCATGTTCCCACACGTCTATACCCAACAGGGGATAACCCTTCACTTCGCTCAGGTCCATCAGGGGATTATCTTGGTTAGGTGTGCTGCCTATTACCAGTTTGTTTTGGTTGTCGAGTACCAGCCAGGCCCATCCGCTTCCAAAGCGTTTGGCGGCGGCATCGGCAAACTTGCTCTTAAGGTCGCTAACGGATCCAAAGGCATTTTCCACCACGGTAGTAAATGCTGCTGTCATGGGTGCACCTCCGGGTATCATCCATTTCCAAAAACATTCATGATTGTAATGCCCGCCGGCGTTGTTGCGCAGCTTCGCGCTGTGTTTGCTTATGTTGGCAAATGCTTCTTCCAGGCTTTTGAAACTCAGTTTTTCCTCCACCATAGCATCTTGCATATTTTTTGCGTAGGCTGCAGCGTGCTTGGTATAGTGTATTTCCATGGTGGCTGCATCAATGGCCGGCTCCAGGGCCTTGTAGGCATAGGGCAGGGGCTGCTGCTGAAAACCCGGTGTTGCCGGATAAACGTTTGATGGCATGGTAGCCAGGGCTTTTTTGCTGCTGCACGATGTGGCTATGCTGCTAAATGCAGCACCGGCCACAAGGGCAACTGCGGTAGCCTTGGTACTGTTTTCAAGAAAATTGCGGCGGTTCATTATTATTTGATTGATTTACCGGAGGGTTTCGCCGGAGCCGGTATTGGTTTATGAATTGTTTTACACGATTGAAAGTGCGATAGTAAAACTCTTTATTGAAGAGTTGTGAATCATGACTGGCTTTGTAGGTAAGAAACAGCCCTACAGGTATCAGTGCATAACAGGGCAGCCAGGTACCTGCAATGGGGCTAAGCACGCCTTCTTTTACCATTTTTTCGCCCAACGTATTTAATAGGTGAAAGGTAACAAAAAAGATAACGGCAAAAACTAATGGGCTGCCCAGTCCTCCTTTTCGTATAATGCTACCAAGCGGAGCACCTATTAAAAACAGTACAAAGCATGCTGCTGAAAGCGAAAATTTTTGATGCCATGCCAGTTGATAATGCCGCAGGTCGCGGGCCCGTTCACTGTAATCGTATTGCAGCATGTCGAATTCCGATTTGGCTGAGCCCAATGCGCTGTATGCCATGTCAACCACCATAGCCTGGGCCGAGTCGGGTATTATTTCCTTCATGCTTTTGGGCTTTTTGGCCGGGGGCCGGGTTTTTACCGTGGCAGTGTCGAAAAAGGCGGCGAATTTGTGGTATGCGGTTGTTTGCCGGCTGATGCGGGTGGCCAGCGAATCGCGCCGGTGGCGAATGCTGTCAATAAAAACGGTTAGCTGCCGGGTGCTCAGCATGCGGTAGTGATCCTTAAACAGGCTGTCGCTGGTTTTTACTTTGAAAAAGCTGGTGAGGTCGAAAACCTTTTTGTACTGCGAAAAGTGGATGCTGATGAGTTCGGTATTGATAGTGTTGCGGGGGCCGCGTTCCTCGTAGCGGCTGCCACTGCGCAGGTCAAATTCCAGAAATCGTTTGTCGTTGCTTACCCGCATTACGCCACTATCGGCTACTATCAGGTTGTCTTGCAGGTAGTTGCCCTTTTCAAAAATGAGGATGTCTTTAATATTTTGGCCATCTGCATCCTTTTTGCCCAGTTTTATAATGTAGCCGTCTATTTTGTTGTAAAACACACCGGGCTTAATATCGAATGCGGGCTTGGTGTACACAATTTCGTATTTAAGCCTGTTGAGCCGCAGGTTGATAACGGGTATCACATTGTTGTTAAAGAAAAAGGCCAGGCCGCTAATGAAAATGCTCGCCACCAGGATGGGGCGCATAAACCTACCCAGCGATATTCCAGCCGATTTAATAGCCACCGTTTCGTAGCTCTCGCCCAGGTTGCCAAAAGTCATGATGGTAGACAGCAAAATGGCTAGCGGAAGCGCTACTGGCACCCAACTGCCCGCCACGTACATAATAACGGTAGCCAGCGTGCCCATGTCGATGCCTTTGCCTACAAAGTCATCAATCCAAAGCCAAAAAAACTGCAGTACCAGCACAAATATGGCCAGAAAGAATGTGGCAATAAATGGCCCAACAAAGGCTTTCAATACCAGTTTATCCAGTTTCTTCATCGCTTAGGTACTATGAGGCAAAACCACAACGGCAATGTACTTTATTGACGCACCTTTGCCCTGCTAATGCTTAAAAATAAATTAGGTGAATAGTAACCACACCAACGCACCAAAAGTAGTGCTTTCGCCGGCGGAGCTTGCTCTGGCACAAAATGCCGACATTATTTTAACGAAGAACGCGCTAATTGATAAGGTGTACCACCTGTTTGGCCAATTGGCCGGCCTGTATGCACAGGCATCATTGCCACAGCCTCTTCGCCAGGCAGAAATATGTGGTGCTAACCCAAAAATATCGCGGGGCGAAAAATATGAAGAACTGCCCTGGGTAATGCTCGACTATCCCCGGGCATTTAACCACCAGCGAGGCTGCTTTGCCATTCGAACATTTTTTTGGTGGGGGCATGGCTTTAGTATCAGGGGGCAATTTACCAAAGAGTGGGCCGCAAAGGCCGCTGCAACTATAGCCCGCCAACAAGGAATTGTAAATACTTGGCATACCGGATGGACCCACGACCCTTGGAACCTGAGGCTTCCCAACGAATTGTGGCTTGCCTATAATCATCAGGTTGAAGACCACCCATGGCTGATGTTAGCTCAGGGCAATCCTATTAACTACTGGCATAACATTGAAAAGGCATATCCGGGAGCTTTTCAAACACTGCTAAACTTATTTGAGTAAGATAATGAAAAGAAGCTAGTTACCCAAGCGGTGAAACAGTTCTTTTACCTGGTAGTCCCAAAGTTGGGTTTGATCTTTTATTTCGCCCTTTTCTGCATAGTCCTTTATCACCAAAATGGTTTGGTTGCTCACTTCTGTTTTTTCAATCCTGAACTCAAAATATTCCTCTTTAGGAGCGTTTATCCAATGAAATCTGATAAACTTATCCAGTTCACGATCCACCACTTCGGCTTTTTCTGCGTTTCCGTTCCAAGTAAAAACAAAAAGATTATCCTTATCGTCCACTTTATCGGCAAACCACTCTTGCAGGCCATTGCTGGTAGCCAGAAACTCGTACAAAATGGAAGGCGAGCATCGCACAGGGTATTCAAGGGTAAATAGCTGCTTCTTGGTCATTGCCTTAGTAATTTGTCCTTTGCCACCCGGGCAAGGGGTGCAATAATAATTAATTAATGATAGCCTGAAAATAATTTTTACACGGATATTCCGTGCCGATTTAGGGCCGGTTTTCTTAAACATCATCCCTTTTTTGGGGTATTTTAAAAAAAAATCATAAAATATTTTTGGTTACGGTCTAGCCTCCCCCCTAACTTGCTCTTTCTATTGGCTTCAGATTTGTGCGGAATGAGGATTTGCCCCAATCAAAACACACACTACAATGCTCTTTTTTAACACTTTTATTAATCCAAAACTGCCCTAGCTTATGAGTATGCGCCAACTCAAAATTTCAAAATCCATTACCAACCGCGAGTCGCAAAGCCTCGAGAAATACCTGCAGGAAATTGGAAAGGTAGACTTGTTGCCACCCGAGGAGGAGGTACAGCTTGCCATTCGTATTAAGCAGGGCGATCAACGGGCCCTCGACCGGCTGGTAGCTGGCAACCTGCGTTTTGTTGTTAGCGTAGCCAAGCAATACCAAAACCAGGGCCTTACCCTGAGCGACCTGATTAACGAAGGCAACCTGGGCCTTATTAAGGCTGCACAGCGCTTTGATGAAACCCGCGGCTTCAAATTTATTTCCTATGCCGTATGGTGGATTCGACAAAGCATCCTTCAAGCCCTGGCCGAGCAAAGCCGCATTGTACGCCTGCCGCTCAATAAGGTGGGCCTTACCAATCGCATCAGCCGGGCATTCAGTCAGCTTGAGCAGGAATATGAACGGGAACCAACCTCCGAGGAACTGGCCGAATTGCTGGACTTGGATACTGAGGAGGTAGCTGCTACTCTGGGCGTAGCAGCCCGCCACGTAAGCATGGATGCACCCATAGCCGATGGCGAAGAAAACGCGCTGATCGATATGCTTGAAAACCCGAATGCCGAATCGGCCAACGCCCATCTAGACCATTTCGAATCGCTGAATACCGAAATTAGCCGCAGCCTGAGTACGCTAACCGAGCGACAGAAAGAGGTGATTTGCTATTTTTTTGGAATTGGTGTAGACAACCCGCTAAGCCTGGAAGACATAGGCCATCGCTTTCACCTTACCCGCGAAAGGGTACGCCAAATAAAGGATAAGGCTATCGCCAAATTGCAAAACACCAGCCGTTGCCGCCTGCTGAAAGGGTACCTTGGCTACTAAGCATTATTACAAACAACTAACATGGCGAAAGGGTGGGGTAACCTGCTCTTTTGTTTTTGTGGGGTGTATGCAAGGCTTTTCCAAATAAGTCTTTCCTTCGTAGCATGAAGCACGTTATTTCGGCTTCTGCACCTATTTTGGCGGCTCAGTTGGCCATGGCACATCCTATTTCATCGTTCGAAATTTCGCCGGTGCTTACCAATGGCTCAGGCACGTACATGATAAGCGGTAACCTGGCCAATGTGCGCAAGTACACCCGGCTTGTGGAAGGCTCGCCATATTTTAGCGATGAATTCCTGCCTGCAACAATTTATCTCCGTTCGGGTACATTTATTGCCGGTATACAAGTTAAAATAAACCTGGAAAACATGGAGGTTTTTTACCGCGATAAGAGCGGCACCGAAATGGTTATCATCCAACCATTAAGCAAGTTGGTCATTTATCCCTCTGCCAACGATTCGCTCCTGTTTCGCTATTTTGCCAATGAGCCGGGTGCAGCAATTGAGCAGCCTTCGGGTTGGCTACTGCAACTGTATGGCACCCAAGGCATCGAATTGTATAAACATTTTGATAAGCGGGCCGAGGAATCGACCGTTTACGGGCAGGCTTCCAAAGAATTGCGCATTCTTACCTATTACCAATATTGGGCATGGTATGCAAAAGTATATACTAAAATGAAGACGCTGGACGAGATCACTGATGTGAAGCCAGACAAAAAGGAAACTTTGGCCAACGCCTTCAAGTCTAAAAAGTTGAGTACCCGCCAGGATGCAGATTGGGTGGAGGTATGCAGCATTTTGGAAGGTTTTTGAGTTTGAGTGTTTGAAAGTTTGAATGATCCAGAGTTCGTGAGTTCCAGTGTTCGTAAGTTCAAAAGTTCGGAGCCAAACCGCCAACCCAGACAACTCACAACTCACAACCCGCAACCGATCAACTGCTTCTGCTATTTCTGGCCTTCCTGGTACTTTATTTTAGCCGTTTCCAGCAGGTTGATAAACTTCTTCACATCGGGGTCATAGCCGTACCCCTCAGGCAACAGACGTTTTTCGTTGGCATCCAAAAAGAAGTAGTAAGGCTGACTGTTGGCGCCGTACACGGTTACCTGCATATCGGCATTTTTGTCGCCTAGGGTTTCTATTTGCTTGTTCAATGCCTTGGAGTAATAAAACTCGTTCTCCTGCAGGTCTATATCCTGCACGTCTACATACAGCGAGGCTATTACAAAATCGTTTTTCAGTCGTTTCATTACCTCAGGGTCGCTCCAAACCGAGCCTTCCATTTTGCGGCAATTTACGCAGTTGATACCGGTAAAATCGAGCATGAGCGGTTTTTTGAGCTGCCGGGCTATGGCAAGGGCTTCCTGGTAATCGAAGTAGGTGGTCATGCCGTACTTGGTTACTACTTCGGGCTCGTAAATGTGCATTCGTTCGTAATATTTCACGGGTTTTGGAAGTCCGCCGCCTGTGGCATCACTATTGTCTCCGTGACTTTTGGTTGAGGAGGCAGCTGAAGATGCATTAAAGTCCTGTGTGCCCATTGGAGGTACAAAGGCACTGATGGCCTTGAGTGGAGCGCCCCACAGGCCGGGTACCATGTACACAGTAAATGAAAGGGCCGTGATGGCGAAAAACAGGCGGGTTACGGTGAGGTAGGGTATGCCAAAGTCGTTTTTGGGTAGCTCATCGTCGTGGCTGAACTTAAGCTTCCCCAGCAGGTAAATACCCAGCAGGCCGAAGATTACGACCCACAGGGCTATAAAGGTTTCGCGGTCCAGTATGCGCCAGCCCTTTACCAGGTCGGCATTGCTGAGGAATTTGAGCGCCAGGGCAAGTTCCAGGAAGCCGAGGGTCACCTTTACAGCATTGAGCCAGCCGCCAGCCTTGCCCAGAATATTGAGTCGGCTTGGGAAGAAGGCAAATAGAGCAAACGGAAGCGCCAGCGCCAGCGAAAAACCAAACATACCCGTAAGCGGCCCCCAGTAGCTGCCCTTGGCGGCCAGTACCAGCAGGTTGCCAATAATGGGACCGGTGCAGCTAAACGACACCACTACAAGGGTTAGTGCCATAAAGAAGATGCCTGTGAAACTGCCCATACCCGCCTTGGAATCGGCCTTGGAACCCCAGGAACTGGGTAGTTGTATTTCGAATGCGCCGAGGAAGGAAATACCGAAAATGAGGAAAACCAGGAAAAAGATGATATTGGCAATCCAGTTGGTGGCCAGGTTGTTGAGCGCCGCCGGCCCAAAAATGAGGGTGATCAAAAAGCCAAGCAGGGTAAAAATGATAACGATGGAGGCCGAGTAAAACAAAGCATTTTGTATCCCTTGCTTGCGGTTTTGGCTGCGCTTGGTAAAAAAGCTCACCGTTACCGGTATCATGCTGTACACACAAGGGGTCAGCAGCGCCAGCAGGCCGCCACCAAAAGCGGCCAGGAAAATCCACCAGAGCGATTGGGTGGCTACGCCGCCTTCAGCTTTTTCGTCTCCGGCAGCCAGTTCTGCGTCGGAAGTGGGTTGCACAAATATTTTAAACGATTCCTCGCCCGGCAGGTATTCCTCACCCTTCTGAATGAGCCAGGTAACTTTCCCTTTTATCAATACGCTGTCGGTGGACTTGATTGCCGCCATTTGCTGCCATTCTACCGAGTCGGCAAAGAATTGTACCTCGGTGCCAAGGGCGGCATCGTTTTGCTTTTGCAGGTTTCCTTTTTCTATGATTTGGCCGGTAAGCAATGGCATAGAAGCTGAATCGAACTCGATGGTGGTAAGAGGCGCGGCATCCGATGATTGGCTGGTGCTGAATAATCGCGCCCCCATGGGCAAGGTAGCTTTTAGCGTGAGCATAACCTCGCTATCGCTTACCCGCTGCTTGCTTGCCTTTAGCGTAACCTGGACCCCTGGAGAATCCTGCCCAAAAACAACGGTAAAGGTGGCAAAAACCAATAAAATCAAGTATAACGAGCGAATGAGTAGATACTTCATGTGAGTTTGCTGATGGTGGCTGCTTTTTAAAAATCCTTCAATAATCACCTCTTACAGTAAGACATTAGCGGTAGTGCAATGTGAGGCATGTTTTGCCGCTGCTGTGCAAATGTACAGGTGCACCGGGTGTGGTGCTTGGTGATATTGGGCACATATTTTTGTTGTTTTGCCTGCCTTGCACTTTGCCTGCTGCCCATTATTCATTTGGGCGCACCTTGTTTGTGCAGCCGGTTAATGATTAGTAAAGACCCCTGAAGCCCTGCTTTAGGGGGCAGTACCGTCTGTTAATTGAAGGTTAATTGCAATATAAGGTTTACATCAAATCCTTTTCCATCACATGGTGCGGAATGGTCACCTCGGTGAATTGTTCGCCCGTTACCCGGTAGCCGCAGCGTTCGTAAAAACCAATGGCTGTATCACGGGCATGCATAATCAGTTTGCGGAAGCCTTTGTCGCGGGCCAGGTTTTCGGCATAGCTCATTATAGAGTAGCCGATGCCTTTACCCTGCTGCTTGTTCACAACCGCCATTTGCCGAAGACGCACGGTATCGGGTGCCACTTTGGTAAGAATACAGCAGCCCAGAATTTTGCCGTCATCGAAAGCGCCAATTAAAATGTCGTCTTTCTCCTTCTCCAGATCTTCGGGAGTAAAACTGAGGCCGAGCGGTTTGCGGAGTATTTCATCGCGCAGCTTCACCATTTGCTGGTACTCCTTGCTGCCATGTGTTATTTGCATTAGCGCCATGTGCTAAAAATAGCAGTTTGACAGTTTTTGAACAAGTTTTGAAGCAAAAACATCGCTTTAAATTTCAGGATCATTCCTATTGCTTGCCAACACCCAATGGTCAGTATCTGCGTTTAGACTTCAAAAAATTGGGCAAGGGGGTGGAAACGCATCAGTTTATATTTGCGGCTCACATTTTTTTGCCAAAGCACAATATGACGCATACTGACACCCAGGTATTTGACCTGCTGAACAAAGAGTTGTACCGCCAGCGCCAGGGGCTGGAACTTATAGCCAGCGAAAACTTCACAAGTTTGCAGGTGATGCAGGCCATGGGTAGCGTGGCTACAAACAAATATGCCGAAGGCTACCCCGGCAAGCGCTACTACGGTGGTTGCGAAGTGGTAGACGAAATTGAAACCCTGGCTATCGATAGGTTGAAGCAAGTATTCAAGGCAAGTTGGGCCAACGTACAGCCCCACAGTGGCGCACAAGCCAATGCCGCGGTTTTCCTCGCATGCCTCAAGCCCGGCGACAAAATCCTGGGCCTCGACCTGAGCATGGGTGGCCACCTTACCCACGGCAGCCCGGCCAACTTTAGCGGAAAAACGTATCAGCCACTGTTTTATGGTGTAAAAAGGGAGACAGGCCTGATTGATTATGAGCAACTGGAGGAGAAGGCCCTAACCGAAAAACCGAAAATGATTATTGTAGGCGCCAGTGCCTACAGCCGCGACTGGGACTACGCCCGGGTGCGCAAGGTGGCCGATGAAATAGGCGCCCTGCTGCTGGCCGATATAGCCCACCCGGCGGGACTTATTGCCAAAGGACTGCTCAACGACCCGCTGGAGCACTGCCATATTGTAACAAGTACCACCCACAAAACCCTGCGCGGGCCTCGCGGTGGTCTCATCATGCTGCGTCACGATTTCGACAATCTCTGGGGCCTAAAAGACCCCAAAGGCAACATCAGGCCCATGAGCGCCCTGCTCGACCTTGCCGTTTTCCCCGGCACACAGGGCGGCCCGCTGGAGCATGTAATTGCCGCCAAGGCTGTGGCGTTTGGCGAAATACTCACCGATGATTTTGGCGCGTATCAGCAGCAGGTGCAGAAAAACGCGCAGGCACTGGCCAGGTGTTTTGTAGAAAAGGATTACCATCTCATCAGCGGCGGCACCGACAACCACCTGATGCTGATAGACCTGCGCAATAAGGGCATTACGGGCAAAAAGGCGCAGGAAACACTCGACAAAGCGCATATCACCCTCAATAAAAACTCAGTTCCTTTCGACGACAAGAGCCCGTTTGTAACCAGTGGCATCCGCGTGGGAGTGCCCGCCGTTACCACCCGTGGACTGGTAGAAAGCGACATGCAGTTTATTGCCAATGCTATCGACAATGTGCTGATGAATGCGGACGACGAAAATGTGACAGCTACCGTGCGCAACGAAGTGGGTGCCTATATGCATCGCTTTACGCTGTATCCGGAATTGGGATAAGGTTTGCCTGACAGGTTAAGCTATTGGGTAATAGTGCCTGATGCCGGCACGCCAAACAATAGGCTTGCGCCTTTTGCTGGTGATGTGCTGCGTGGTATTATCGTCAATCCCTTCATATGCAAACCACATCACCAAGGGGGTTATTCTTGGCGCCTAAATGCTGGCATGTGCATTGTGCTAGTCACTGGGCTTAGCCACAAACCCGGCTTGCGGGAGTGCTTAGCGTCTGCAAAGGTTGAAGTGCCACTCGTATTGCTGTCATTGAAAAGTGCAACGGGTCAAATGCTGAGTGGCAAATGCAGGGTAGAAAAAAGAAATGACCAGAGGCAATAGCATTATAACGCTTTACTGCATCAACAGTTTAATACAAAAGCGTGTGCGTAACAGAGCAAGGGTGCAATAATAAAGATGGCTCCCGTTGTTCTTTTTCAAAATTTCAATTTCATCGCTTTCACCACCGCTTCCGAAGCTGATCCTACATTCAGTTTTCGGTATATGCGTTTTACATGGGTGCGTATGGTTTCGTAGCTGTTGTTGGTTTGCTGGGCAATGCCTTTCAGGTGTACTCCCTGGTACATGAGTTGAAGGATGCGTTTTTCCTTGGATGTAAGATCGTAATCGGCAGGGTCCTCGGGTACCTGGCCTTCCGTTTGTTCCTTGATTCGCTGGATGATTCTTGACAAGCTTGCCTGGTTGCCTGATTGTACGGTTTCCTCTACCAGCCGGGGGAGCACTTCGGGGTCGTCGTGGTTCATTACATACTGGTGCGCCCCTGCAAAAAGGGTATCGGCTGCTTCAGTTTCATTGCCTGCCAGTACAATCCATTTTGTTTTGGCCCATGTTTCGGGCATGTTTTGCAGCAGTTGGTTAAAAGCTGCATCCATAATAACGAGCTGCGGTGATTGCTCCACCGTTTGAAGCATGGAGGGCGAAGACCAGCAGGCCTCTAATTGGTAATGATGCAGGTAATACAGCATTCTTGCCATGGCCCGTTGCCGGTCGGCACTCTTGCATATGATAATTACTTGTGTTTTATCCATGGCCCACAATTATAGGTGTCCTGTCAGTTTGGCTTCGTATAAAGCCTGCTCCAGGGCGATTTGCATGTCAGGTATTTCATCTGCCATCCAGTATTGCACAGCCTTCTTTAAATGGACATCCAATGCTTCGGGCAACTTTTTGCGCAGCGGCAAATACAAAGCATGCAGGTATTCGCCGCATTCGGCTACACGATGCTGTGCGCACAACGAAGCCACCAGCGGCATTACGGCAAGCCAGAGAAATGGATGGCGAATGGCAGTAAGCGTTTCAAAACTTTCGCGGCCATATTCTTCGGCATACTTCAGGTTGTTTCTTAATAAGTAAATCCAGGCCAGGTTGGATTTGCTAAGGGCTTCGTAGCTTCTGTTGCCTTGGGCCAGGGAGTAATCCAATGCTTTTCGGCACCAGGTTTCGCATTCGGCAGGCTTGCCCATCATGCGGTAGGTAACTGCCAGGTAGTTGCAGGTGAGGGGCAGTTGTTCGCCCGGTTTTTCCTGGGTCAGTTCCAGGCATTCAAGGTTGGCCTCCAGCGCTCTATTCCATTCGCCGCGAAACATATGAATCATAGCCTTAACGCCAAGTACCACAATTTCGGAAGGCCGGTCGTTCAATTGACGCGCCAATGCAAGGGTGAAAAGGGCGTGGGTAACCGATTCGGGCGGAAACTTGTACCATTGGTACCTGCGCAATAAACTAAGTAGTATGGTTATATAAAAATGCAATCGGAGGGTTTCGCTGTCACTTGCTTCTACCAGGGGTTGCAGTTCCTCAAGGCATGCATCCAACAGCCGTGTGTCTATGGAGTTGAAATAGAGCACGTTTGCTTTAACGAGCAGCATTTCTGCCATAGCGCTACGCCAAAGCTGGTTATCGGGTTTGCAGGAATTGAGTATTTGCTCCGCCTTTTTGATATGTGGCATGGCGGGTATCCAGTCTTTCTGCAGCACATAGCTTTTGGCAAGCAATGTTTGTGCTATACTCTGGTGAATAGGCGCTGCAGTGGACGGGATGTTATGGATCAGCTGCCTTGCCAGGTCGAATTTTCCAGCTGCAATAGCCTGGCGCAATGCATCAAATACCTGTGGCACAGCAGGTCCATCCGGGATTTCAGCTAAAGGCTTGCCGGTCAAGGTAGACATAACGGGTATGGAATGGCTGCCAATTAAAATTGTTGGGGTTGTGATGCAAGTTAACCCAATTGGGGTATTTGACAAGCCCTTTGTGTGCGCCTACATTGGCATCATGCAAGTGAGTGTATTTGGCAGTGGCGCAGTTGGCAGAACCATGGCAGGATTACTTGCCTCAAGAGGCTGCCAGGTAATGATGGGCTCAAGGTTTCCCAATGAACCCGGTTTAATAGATTGGGCAAAAAAAAATGCATGTGTCTACCGGTTGTTATGAAGAGGCTTCCATATTTGGCGACTGGGTTTTCAACTGCACGAACGGAACTTATTCCATTGAATGTGTAGTAGCTGCCGGAATGGACAACCTCGCAGGAAAGGTACTGGTAGATATGGCCAACCCGCTCAATCACTCACAGGGTTTTTCGCCGGTGGCAGTCACTGGTAGCATGCCATCGCTTGCCGAAAGCCTGCAGCAGGCATTACCCGAATGCTTTGTGGTGATAGCGCTTAATCATTTGTGCCTCCCAGTGCTCAGCGATCCGGCATCGGTGAATAACGGAACGACTGACCTGTATATATGCGGCGATGATGAACGCGCCAAGCAGGAAGTTGCCAACCTGCTTGTACATACGCTTGGTTGGAAAAATGACTGTATTGTAGACCTGGGCGGATTAGACCAGGCAAGACTTACCGAAGGCCTGCTGCCCCTGATGGCCCAATATGCTGTAAGGTCAGGCACATTTAAGGTGGGAATGAAATTGTTTTCGGCACCTGCCGCACCCGAACCTGAAATGGAACATCAATATGAAATGCCCACGAACTGACTTACACCAAGAACGGATGATCATTTGGGCTTCCGATCGCCATCGGAACCATGTGGCAATAAAAACAGCAGGCTTTAGCCTGCGAACTAAAAAATGAACACATGAATAATCCAAATATGCAAAACGACCGGTGTTCAAAATCCTAAACTTTTCTTGCTGCCACTGGGCATTATTGTTAGATCAAAGCATAACACAAAACTTTCTTTTCACATAAAAACAAGTAAAAATGAAAAAGCAAACCCTCGCAATTATTGTGCTGTTGGCAGCGGCAACTGCAACAATTACCTCCTGCCAGAAAAGTTTGGATAACCCTACCGCCGACGCTTCCGTTTCGTTGGAATCTCGCGGTCCGGTAGAAAGGGCCTGGTTCGACACCTTTGCCAACAATTTTGGTTTTGTACCGATTTTGACGGTGGTTGGACGCCACCCAACCCGGCACCCGCCTGGTACCCCGGCGAAGGCACAGGCAGCGCTACCCATATAGGCGAGGCTGTTACCTACTTCAACCAGAAAGCCCTGTTCGGGCCTGGGGGCTTAATTTCTATTCCACAGCCGGTTACCATGTTTTATACTGCGCAATTGGCAGCCCTGGGTATTACAGGCGTGCCATCGAATGTAAGTTCCGTGGTTGCCGACAGCAAAGGCAATTCGGTATGGTTTGAAAGCCTGGGTAGCACCACCACGCCGGTAAGCCCTACACGGGTGGAGTTTACAGCACAGCAAAACATAGTAGGTGGTACGGGTAAGTTTGCAACAGCCACGGGCAGTGTTACATTAAAAGGCTACTTCAATCCAACCAACCCGGCCGATGCAGCTTCCGGCAACAGGGGAAGAATTATCTTCTAACTAGGTTTGTATATGGCATTTTTTTGTTTAAGATATCTGCAGCCTGTAGCCCTCAGCTACCTGGTGGCTGTATAAAGACAAGGCCATCACAACAAATCATTAAGACCCTCACTCATCTGCAGCCCGGTACCACAAGGTGCCGGGTTTTGCTATTTGAGGTAAAATGAAAGAGGCATTTGCCTGGGGGAGCTATATCGGTGGATTGGATGCCTTTTGCGCTGAATCAGTATTTTGCACGGCAATAAATGATTTATATGATTCAACGCATTCAATCGCTGTGGCTACTGCTGGCAGCCACGGCTACTGCCGCTACCTTTTTTCTGCCCGTGTACCGCGCCACCACGCAGGCAGGCGTGCAGCAAAACCTGCTGGTAGGCAGCAATTTCCTGCTCATGCTGGTGGGGGCCTTTTTGGTGGTGGTACCCTTTGTTGCCATTTTCTTCTTTAAAAAGCGCCCGCAGCAAAAACAGTTTATCTGGCTCAGCCTGCTGGTGCAACTTGTGTTTATAGTACTTATCTGGACAGAAGCCACCCGTTTTACCACCGGGCAGGAGTTTAAGCAGGAATCATACTTTTTTGGCGCCATCATGCCGGTGGTAAGCATCGTATTCCTGGTGCTGGCGTATCGGGGCATCCGCCACGATGAGAAGTTGCTGAAAGAAATGGACAGGCTGAGATAGGCCTTCCGTTGGCTTATTCCAAAGAGAAATATAGCACTCAGGATTGATTGCCGGGTGGAGCTGTGCGGGTCGCCCGGTATCTATTCATTTATTGGTTCACTATTCGGTGCGCATAATTAATTGGTGGCATAAAATACCCGGAGCAGGTGCAGGCCTGCCATATGCGTGTGTTTGGCAAAAAGGGGCTTCCGGCAGTTATTGTGGGTGAGAGTTTTTTTCCGTTGTTGTATGGCGCCTTTGGCCACTTGATGTGGTATACAATCCGGCCAATACAAATCCACTTAGTGAGCAGAAGCCAGGCTGCAAATGGCACAGATGGGGATGCCCAGCCCAGGGTTTACCAAATAATGTCCTTCCTCTTTTTATTGGAATCAACCGGCAAGAAGATGGCCTGCTTTGGGCGGAACAGAAGCGCAGGAATTGGAAGCCGTGTGTTTTAGCAGGTATAACATGCTGATTATAAACTGCTGAACTGCTGATTGCACGATATGACCCCTTACCTGACAGAATGTACCCCCCGCCACCCTGCAAGGCAGTTCTAATTTGCCTCACAAATGCTGCTGCATTAACCGGATTATAACTACCGGGTAGCCATTTTACCATAAAAATTTGCCTGTCATGATCAGCGTTAAAGGAAAACTTGCCTCAAAGTGCGTCCTCAGAATCTTTCCTGTTTTTGCGGGTATTTCGCTTCTTGTGGTAGCCTTGTTGCCAGCGTGCAAGCCAACGGCTACCACCGCTGCAAAACCTAACATCATTGTATTTTATGTAGACGACCTGGGCTACGGCGACCTGGGCTGTTATGGAGGCGAAACGGTTCAATCACCTTTCCTGGACAGCCTGAGCAGCACCGGCATCCTGTTTACCGATGCCCACAGCACTGCCGCTACCTGCACCCCGTCGCGCTACTCGTTGCTTACCGGCGAATATGCCTTTCGGCACAACGCGGCCATTTTGCCCGGCGATGCACCCTTGCTGATACCGCAGGATAAGCCCACCCTGCCAGCCATGCTCAAAAAGGCCGGGTATGCCACCGCAGTGGTAGGAAAATGGCACCTTGGGCTGGGCAATGGCAATGTAAACTGGAATGAAGAAGTAAAACCCGGCCCTCTGGAAATAGGCTTCGATTACAGCTTTTTGCTGCCCGCCACCGGCGACCGTGTACCCACTGTGTACCTCGAAAATCACCGGGTGGTAAATGCCAGCCCCAACGACCCCATTGAAGTGAGCTATTCTAAAAAACTGACCGGTTATCCCAACGGCCTCGACAGCCCGCAACTGCTGCGCCAAAAGGCCGATACACAACATTCCAACACGATTGTAAACGGTATCAGCCGGATTGGTTACATGAGCGGAGGCCGTGCCGCCCTTTGGAAGGATGAAGACTTTCCGCGTTTTTTTAGCGAGAAAGCCAACCAGTTTATCAGCGGGCAAAAAGACAAGCCCTTCTTCCTGTTTTTTGCCTTTCACGATATACACGTACCCCGTGTACCCGGCGAGGCATTCAGCGGCAAATCGCACATGGGCCCACGTGGCGATGCCATTATGCAAATGGACTGGACCACCCGGCAGGTGATAGACCACCTTAAAAAAGCAAATCACCTCGAAAACACCATCATCATCTTTACCAGCGACAACGGGCCGGTGCTGGATGATGGCTATGCCGACATGGCACAGGAATTACTTGGCCTGCACAAACCTGCCGGCCCCTACCGCGGCGGCAAATACAGCGCCTTTGAAGCGGGTACCCGGGTGCCTTTTATAATTGCCTGGCCGGGTAAAATACAACCCCAAACTTCGGATGCGCTGATAAGCCAGGTAGACATATACCGATCGCTGGCCTCCATTGTGGGTGCACAATTGCCTGATACCGAAGCCATAGACAGTGAAGACCAAAGCCAGGCATTTACAGGAAAGAGCAAAAAAGGGCGCGAGTGGATGCTGGAGGAATCGTACACCGTTTCGGCCCGCAAGGGCAACTGGAAGTATATTGCCCCAATGGCACCAGACAAAAAAATACCCGGTTGGATGGCCAATAAAGGCGTAGAAAGCGGGCTCCACAGGGCACCTCAATTGTACGACCTTGGAAGCGATACAGGCGAAAAGGAGAATTTGGCAAACAGCAAACCCGAATTGGTGACTGAAATGGCTGAATACATCCGGCTTGTTGAAAACAGACAGACTGCCATACCCTGGGTAAAACAAGCAAAGAATTGAAGACCCCTTTAGTCAGATTCTTTCATGTACATTCAATTGTTTTTGGAGCAAATTCTTAATGATATGCGATTGCGGCAGTATTTGGTATTATTGGTTTCAATCCTTTTTGCACCGGTTCTTTCGGGGCTGCGGGCACAGCAGGAGTTCTCAATTGATGTGCTTGATGTACAAAAAGGCCTGCTGAGCAATTTTGTTACAAAAACCATTAGCGACGACAAGCAATTCAAATACTTTGCCACGGAGGCCGGCATTTCGCGGTACGATGGCTATGGTTTCAAGCACTATCGCCCCGGGCCGGGCAGTGCCGGACTGGTAAACGAAAACATAGAAACCCTGCTCGCTTCTCGACAAGGTGCCATATGGATAGGCACCAAAACCGGAGGCCTGAGCAGGCTGAACGTGGAAACACAGGCACTTGAAAACTGGAATGATGTATTCGCAAGTTTGAGCGGCAAACCGCTGCGCATAGTATCGCTGGCCGAAGACCAGAAAGGCTACCTGTGGGTAGGCACCTGGAGCATGGGCTGTTTTAAGGTGGACCCCAAAAGCCGTAAGGTGCTTGAGCATTTCCCATCGGGCAGCACCATATTCAATATTATTTGCGATAGCAGGGGCACCGTTTGGTTTCCCGATGGCTGGGACCTGTGCGCTTATCGCAATGGCGAAGGTTCGCTGCAACGCTACAGGCAGTCGTACAACGTATTTAATCTGTGTGAAGACACCGTGCGCAAACGCGTATGGACAATAGGCAACCTGGGTGCCGATATCAGGCTTTCGTGGTTCGATCAAATGACCGGCACTTTTACCCAGGTGCCTACCAACCTCACCGGGCGCTTTGCTTCATCCATTGCCATCGATTCCAAGATGCGCATATGGCTGGGAAGTTGGGGCAACGGGTTGTATGTAAGCGACCAGTCGGTCAGCAGTTTTCAACGCATCAATACTTCGGGCTTTACCGGTGCGCGGCGCAACACCAATCATAATTCCATTACCAACATTTACATCGATGCGCATGGCATATTATGGCTGTCCACTTCTTATGGCGGCGTGCTGATACTGTATCCCAACAAGGGCTTTCGCAACATGGCCAACAATGAGAATAACGATTGGCGCGATTACAATGTAACGGCTATTGGCGGCGCTGCAAGCAACCGGCTGCTCGTTGGCAGCATTGCCAATGGCTTGTACGATGTGGGTTCTCCGTTGCAGCCTTTGTTCAGGCGCAACAACCTGGTGCCCACTACCCGCATCAACCAGATATACCAGCACAACGGCCAGTACCTGCTTGCTACCAGAGAAGGGTTTTATGTATTTCCCAAAGGGTTGCAGCAAGCGCCCACTCGCTATTACCCCGACGAAAAAATAACCGCACTGTTGGCAACTGCCGACAACCAGCTTTGGATGGGCACCCAGGAACATGGCCTGTTGCGTATGCCTTTTTTAATGTTGCCTGATACTTCGCAGGCAACACTTTTTAGCGAAAATGCACCAGCTCCCGGTAAACTGGAAAACAATCGTATCAATAAACTGGTGCAGGACAAGCAGGGCAACGTATGGGTAGCCACTCACTCCGGTATTAACTTGTGGGAGCGGAAAACGGGGCAGTTCAGGTCGCACAGCAATCTGTTTGCAGGAAAGCTGCCTGCGGTAATTGTTCACGACCTGTTGCTAACCGATAAATTCTTATACATGGCCACCCCGAACGGCTTGTTCAAGGCTGCTTTTGTACAAAAAGCCAATGCTCCGGTGGTAATGGAACTGGCAGAGCATTACCATGAAAATCACGGACTGGTGAACCAGTTTATTTGCGCCCTGCAACAAGACCGCAACGGCCATATTTGGTTCTCTACCACCACCGGCATTTCGCGGCTCAACAGCCACACCGGTGTACTGCATCATTTTGGTAAGCAAGATGGGGTACAGATAAATGCATTTCACATTGCGGCTTCGTACCGCGACAGTACGGGAGCCATATGCTTTGGAGGCGACAATGGTTTGATGTATTTCAACCCCGAGTTGGTCGTTGCTACTTACGAGCAACCTACTTTAATCGTAACCGGGCTAATAATTAATAATCGGCCTGTAGAAGTAGATCAGCAACAGGAGGATGAACAAATACTAACAAAGGCCATTCAGTATACCGATAAAATTTCGCTGGATTATGCACATAACCACATTGCCGTAAAGTTTGCTGCCAACGATTTTTTGGGTACCGGCAATATCAGTTTTGCATACAAGCTGGAACCCAATGATAAAGATTGGATAGTGCTGAATGAGAAGAACGAAGTAAGCTTTACCGGCTTGAAGCCCGGCAGGTACAAATTATCCATCAGGGCCAATCGCAACAACCAGGGCTGGGGCAACCCAACCGTATTAACATTGAGAATTGCCTATCCGCCCTGGCTGGCATGGTATGCCTGGATAGTATATGCACTTGCGGGGCTTGGTATTGTAGTGGCCATCCGCAAATTCAGATTGCACCAGCAGGTATTGAAAACAGAATTGCAAAGAGTTCAATTTGAAAAGGAAAAGGAACACGAAATCAATGAAGCCAAGATCAACTTCTTCACCAATATTTCTCATGAGTTCCGTACCCCGCTCACCCTTATTTTGAGCCCCTGTACCGAATTGTTGAGCCGCGGCGACATTGCCCCGCCTGATCTGCAAAAAATATCCCTCATTAAGTCGAATGCCCAGAAGCTGCTGCGCCTCATTAACCAATTGCTCGATTTCCGGCGTTCGGAGCACGGTTTGTTGAATATAAGAACCGAAAGCACCGACCTTGTAAAAATGGTGAGGGGCTTGCTGAGCGATTTTGCACCGGCTGCAGATGCAAAGAACATCAATCTTGCGCTGGAAGTGGAAGCTTCCGAAATGATGGCAGATGTTGACAAAAGCCAAATGGAAATGGCTGTAAGCAACCTGCTGAGCAATGCTATTAAGTTTACCAATGCCAACGGGAAAGTAACCGTGCGCCTTGATGCAGACGGCCAGGTTTTCAAATTGCAGGTAAGCGATAGCGGCATAGGTATTGAGCCCGAACATCTCGACAAAATTTTCCAGCGCTTTTACCAGGCACCCACCAGCGGAAGGCAGCAGGTTGGTAGTGGCATAGGGCTTGCATTTGCCAAAAACATTGTGGAACTGCACAACGGTACTATATCTGTAAGCAGTAAACCAGGCCAGGGTACGGTATTTACCATTATTGCCCCCATGCACCGGGTTGCTGCCACCCAACCCGATGTAGCACTCATAGACGAGGAACATGAAGATGAGGTAGTGGAAGAGGCTAAAACAATAGCACCTGCTACAGTGCAAAACAACCGGCAAACCATACTGGTAGTAGACGATAATGAAGATATAAGGCAATACCTGGCAGGGCTTTTGCAGGATGAATTTGAAGTGCTGCAAGCCAAAGATGGCTCCGAGGGGCATAAGGCAGCTTTGGAAGCCATACCCGACCTGATCATTAGCGATGTGATGATGCCCCATATGGATGGAACCGACATGTGCCGTGAGCTGAAAAACAACATGGCCACTTCGCACATACCCATCATTTTACTTACCGCCCGGGTTTCGGAAGCTTATGAACTAAGCGGATTGCAAACAGGTGCCGACGATTATATTACCAAGCCGTTTAACCCGCTAATTGTGCAAATGAGGGTGCGCAATATGCTCGACAACAGAAGAAAACTGAAAGCCTTTTACCTGAAGAAAGTGAGGTTTCAGCCCGATACCGATTTAGAGCGGGCCGAAAATCTTGACGAGGTGTTTCTGAACAAGGCTATTGAACTGGTGAATGCAAACCTGCAGAACAAAAACCTGGGTATCGAAATGATGGTAGACCATTTGTTTATGAGCCAAAGCACCCTGTTCAGGAAAATAAAGTCACTCACCGGGTTGTCCATTACAGGCTTTATCAGGGCGCTGAGAACCAAAAAAGCCGCTCAGTTCATTTTGCAGTCCAATATGAAGATGAGTGATATAGCATATGAAGTGGGGTTCAACGATTACAAGTATTTCAAAAAGTCGTTTCAGCAGCAATTTGGATGTCTGCCATCCGAATACCGCGAGAAATACGCAGAGGATTTGAAGAGTTGAGGGCATTTTGAACTATTCAACCACCTGTTTGGCAGTATAGGCCCCCACCTCTGGCACAATTAGTGCGCATATTTGATACAACGATTTTCCCGAATGGGAACTTGTATACACAATAACCAAAACGAAGCTTGTTTATGAATGCGAGAAGTTTTTTACAGCGATGCGCTCTCGGTTTTTCGGTGCTATGGTTAGCCTTGCCGACAGCAGCCCAGTCTAATCAACGCATCATTACGGGAACCGTAGTAAATGCCACTGACGGCAAAGCCATTGAATCGGCCACCGTTCAAATATTGCCCGGCAACAGGAGTGTGCTTTCGGGTGCCAACGGCGCCTTCTCCTTCGAAAAGGGAGATGCAAAAAGCATACGCGTGAGCTATGTGGGATTTACCACGGTAGATATGAAGTTGGGCTCAGAAACAACTATTAAAATTGCGCTGGAAGCCAGTGCTGCCAACATGGAAGATGTGGTAGTGGTAGGCTACAGCCAGCAGAAGAAGGTAAACCTAACCGGCGCTGTGCAAACGGTGCGGTTTAGCGATGCGGTAAACCAGCCCGTTACCAACTCAGCCCAGTTGATGTATGGCAAATTCTCGGGTGTGCAACTCACCCAGTCCAACGGGTTGCCGGGCAGCGACAACTCCTCTGTTGTAATCAGGGGCGTGGGCACATTTGGGGCCTCTACGCCATTGGTTGTGATTGACAATATTCAATATAACGGGCTTACAGAGTTTAACAACCTGTCGCCCACCGATATAGAATCCATCTCGATACTGAAAGATGCTGCAGCCTCGGCCATTTATGGAGCAAGGGGTGCCAACGGGGTTATACTGGTTACCACCAAAAAAGGAAAGAAGGGAAAGGGAACCATTGACTACAACAACTACTTCGGTATTCAGCAGGTAACTGTAGTACCTAAATACCTGGATGCCGTAAACTATGCTATCCTTAAAAACGAAAAGGATATCAATGCAAATGGCCCTAATGCTAACATACGCTATAGCCAAAGCGACATTGATGCCATTCGCTCGGGCAGCTCGCCCGAAAAATATGCCATCACCAATTGGGCTGATGTGATCCTGCGCGATGCGCCCATTCAACAGCACTACCTTTCTTTTTCGGGGGGTAGTGATGCCATCACCTATCGCATATCGGCAGGATACCTTACCCAGGATGCCGTCGTAAACGGAAAGTTTAAGAACGACCGATATTCGCTGGGGGTTAGTTTGAGCAGCAAAACAAACAATTGGCTTTCGATAGCATTCAATTCCAACTCGTACTGGGCAAGATTTACGGGCCCGGCAGGCGGACCGGATGCCATTACCGGCGAAACAGGGATTATTAACCAATTCCAGCGGTCAGCGCCCACTGTTCCTCTCTATTATCCCAATGGTCAATTTGGTTTTGTGGATGGCTCTTACCTGAAGCAAAACCCATCGTTCCCCATTAACCATGCATTATTCAGGGGCCAATATGGTGATTACGAAAACGATAATATCAACACCAGCAACCGTTTTGCCGCAAACGCTACTTTTTTGAAAGACTTCAACTTCGAAATCAGCGGATCGGTAAACATCAACACCAACAATACTTCCAACTTTTCGCCAACACGTGTAGACCGGGACTGGGAAGGAATGGTGGTGAACAAAAGTGATGTGAACGCCCTCACCAATGACTACAGTATATATTACCGCCTGCAAAACGAAAACATACTCAGATACCAAAAAAACTTTGGCAACCACAAGCTGAATGCGATGGCGGGTTATTCGGTTATTTACGACAAGAGTGATGGCTTTTCAGGAAGCTTGCAGGGATTCCCTTCAAATTCGCTTCGCGAGTTTAACGCCGGTGGTGTTGTAAACCCGTCTGTTTCGGGCGCTGCCAGTGAAGTAGCCCTGGAGTCTTTCTTCGGAAGGGTAAACTACAGTTATAACGACAAGTACCTTTTTGAGGCAAACCTGCGCCGCGATGGTTCATCGCGATTTGGTTCCACCAACAGGTATGGAACCTTTCCGTCCTTTTCAGCAGGCTGGAACATGGATAAGGAAAATTTCATGGGTAACATTGATTTTATCAGCAGCTTGAAATTAAGGGGAAGCTGGGGCCAGAGCGGAAACGACCGTATTGGCAATTACATTTACGAACAATCGTACAATAGTGGCCTTGACTATACCATCGGAAACGATTTGGTGGTGGCTGCGGTGGCCCAAACCATGCTGGCCAATCCCGATATTACCTGGGAAACAATTGAGCAGTTTGATGTTGGAGTAGATATGGGGTTGTTCAATAATAAGTTGTCGATTGTGGCCGACTATTTTCAGCGTAAGAGTACCGACATCTTGTACACCAATTTCCCCATCCCCAGCACCCTTGGTGTTACCAATCTTGGGGCACGCAACGCGGCAAGCATGCTCAACGAGGGCGTAGAGGTAAACGTAGCGTACCGCCAGAATTTTGGTCAGCTTAAAATGACCCTTAGCGGCAACGTAACTTGGATGGCCGATAACAAGGTAACCGGCCTTGGCCCGGATGGCATTGAAACCATTTCAGGAAACACCATCATCAGGGTAGGCCAGCCATTTAATGCTTATTATGGGTATAAGGTGCTTGGTGTATTTCAAAATGACCAGGAAGTGGCCAGCGCGCCCAAGCAGTTTGGTTCCAACCTCACCAAACCCGGCGACCTGCGTTATGCCGACATTTCCGGCCCCGCCAAAGTGCCCGATGGTATTATTGATGCAAACGATCGTGTAGTAATCGGCAATCCCTACCCCCGGTGGATGTATGGTTTTACTGCTGGATTTGAGTTCAAGGGTTTCGACTTCAATGCCATTTTCCAGGGGGTAGCCAAACTGGACCGTGTGCTGAACATGAACGGCCAATTGCCCATGGAAGGCGACCGTAACAATGTGCTGGCATATTGGATCGACCGTTGGACGCCTAATAAGCCTTCGACTACGCTTCCCCGCCTGGGTGGCCCCAACAATTCAATTCTATCCACCTTTTATGTAAACGATGTTTCGTACCTGAGGCTCCGCAATCTGGAATTGGGTTACAACCTGCCTGTAGACATCAGCAAGAAAGCAGGCATACAGCGGCTGCGGATATTTGTAAGCGGCCAAAACCTGCTCACATTCACCAAACTGGAAAATTTTGACCCGGAAAGGGCTACTGGTAGCGCTACCGACCAACTCACGCCTTTGTACAAAGTTTTCACAACCGGTATTAACCTCAAATTTTAAGCCATGCAAAACAAACATATATTTCTAGCCTTCATCGCTATTGTTTTTGTGGGTTTTGGTTGCAAAAAGGATTTCCTGGAAAGAAGTTCGCTGACCCAACTGGCAGAAGGCAATTTTTGGAACGATGAAAAAGACGCACAACTGGGTATTAACGGAGTGTACGAAACACTTCAGGACAGGGCTATGTACAGCGGATCGCTGAATATACAAGCCGGACTACCCATGTTTGATGGCTTAAGCGACAATTGCTATAATGCATTTGAGTGGGAAGGCCCCGGCAATTTCATGGAAGCAAATGTGGATCCATCAACCGACTGGTTCCGCAACTTGTGGGTTTCCTGTTACAGGGGTATTGCTCGCGCCAACCTGGCTATCGAAAAAATAGGCGCCATACCCGACGATAAAATTTCTGCCACCAATAGGAATCAGTTTGTTGCGCAAGCTAAATTCCTGCGGGCTTTGTATTACTTCAACCTGGCTTTGTATTACGAAGATGTGCCCCTGATACTGAGAGTGCAAACCCTGGAGGAGTCGTATGTGCCAAAAAATACATACAACGAGGTTCGGGATGCTATCATCAAAGACCTGACGGAAGCTGCCGCCGACTTGCCCGTATCGTATGCCGTTACCGAATTTGGTTATGCCACCAAAGGCGCTGCTTTAGGGTTGCTGGCACGTTTTCAGCTTTACAACAAAAACTACCAGGCCGTATTAGATGCTACACAGCCAATGCTTTCCATGGGCTACGGGCTTTATGGTAACTATGGCAACTTGTTTACCCCTGTGGGTGAAAAAACCAATGAAATTGTCTTTTCCGTACGATTTGTGCAGGATCAGTCCAACAATGGGGAACTGTTTTCCGGCACGTTTCTCGGTGTCCCCAAAGGCGATATGCTGCCCATGCGAAACCTGGTACGCGACTATTATTGCACCGATGGCAAACCCATTACCAGTTCGCCGCTCTACAATCCGAACAACCAGAAATTGAACAGGGACCCACGCCTTGGCGCCTCCGTTTATTTCAATGGCGACATTTTCCTTACCGACCTGAACCGGGCATTTTCCGGCAACACGGCTACCACTTACGGTCAGCGTAAGTATACACGCAACAGCACCTCTGCCACAGGTATTAGCGTGTTTTCGCCCGGTGGCCAGGATTTCTATGTTATCCGTTATGCCGATGTGCTGCTGATGCGCGCCGAAGCACTGGCCGAACTGGGCAGGCAGGCCGAAGCCTACCCGCTGGTAAACCAGGTAAGGGCAAGGGTAAGCATGCCCAGCGTAGAAGCTGCGGAAGGCACGGGTCTCAGCAAAGACCAGATGGTTCAGGTAATTCGTCATGAACGCAGGGTAGAATTGGCTTTTGAAGGCCTCCGCTTTTTCGACCTGAAAAGATGGGGCCAGGTAGAAGCTGCTACCCTTGTAGCGGATGCCGACCCGGTAGGCCCATATGCTCCTGTGTACCGTGGCAGAAAGTCGGAAGTATTTCCTATTCCGCTACGCGAAATGGATGCCAACAAAAGCCTTGTTCAAAATCCTGTTTGGAATTGATGCCTGAAACCACCGCTATTGTACACGGAGATAGCGGTGGCTTTTTCTTATCAGCAAATTCAGTAAAATGAATGTTGTGAAAACAGCACTTTTATGTGTGGCCATGCTGAGTTTGCAATTTTTGCCTGCAACCGCACAAGGGCAGCAAAAAGCGCCTAACATTATTGTAATACTCACCGACGATCTTGGGTACGGTGACGTTGGCTTCAACGGTAGTACCGATATCCCCACGCCCGGTATCGATCGTATTGCCAACAACGGTGTGGTATGCACAAATGGCTATGTGTCGTTTGCTGTATGCGGCCCCAGCAGGGCAGGGTTGATAACCGGCCGCTACCAGGACAGGTTTGGCTTTTCGAGAAACCCGCTGCTTGCGCCCAAAGACAGTACCATGGGGCTGCCACCCGGCGAAGAAACCCTGGCCGCGCTGCTAAAAAGGGCGGGTTACAAAACAGGTGTTTTGGGGAAATGGCATTTGGGTGCACACCCTTCGCAGCATCCCAATCAAAAAGGTTTTGATGAGTTTTATGGCTTTCTGGAAGGCGGGCATCGCTACTTTCCTGCCGAATGGGACCTGAACGATATATCGCAGGCAAAAGCGCAATATGATGGGTACCGAACAAAAATGGTACGCAACAATGTGTTAGTGGAAGAAACCGAATATCTCACCGATGCCCTTTCACGCGAGGCCGTCGACTTTGTGAAGCGTCACAAAAATGGTCCCTACTTCCTTTTCCTGGCATATAATGCGCCGCATGCCCCCATGCAGGCTACCGAAAAATATCTTTCCCGTTTTTCGCATATAGCCGACGAAAGACGAAGGACCTATGCGGCCATGGTAAGTGCCGTGGATGATGGTGTAGATAATTTGCTGAATACCCTGGTACAGTTGAAAATTGATAATAATACTTTGGTATTTTTTCTTTCTGATAATGGGGGACCTACAAAAGACAATGCCTCGTCTAATAAACCACTCCGCGGCTTTAAGGGCGATTTTTATGAGGGAGGTATTCATGTGCCTTTTGCTGTGCAGTGGAAAGGCGTTTTACCGGCAGGTACAAAATACCATCAACCCGTCATTTCGCTTGATATATTTGGTACAGCCGCCGCGTTAAATAACATCGCTCCCAAAAATCCGATTGATGGCGTAAACCTGATTCCCTTCCTTACCGGTAAAAACAAAGGGATTCCTCACGACGCGCTGTTTTGGCGCGGATCCAACAGCGAGATATGGGCGGTAAGAACACCGGAGGATAAATTGGTTATGCTTGCCGATAAAACAGAACGATTTGCAATTCGCGACGATATATCGGAGAAAAATAATCTGCACACCGGCAGCCCGGAAAAGACCGCTGCGCTGCAGGCCTTGCTTGAATCGTGGAAGAAATGGCTGGTGCCGCCTGCCTTCCTGGGCTTGATGGAAGACAAGAAATATAGTGAACTGCATCCCGATCGATTTACGACCAATCAATAATTTCATGTACGTTTTCCGGATTTACATCATGCCTGTCCTGGTGTGCCTGCTCATGCTGCAGCAAGTATTGGCTACAGACTATTATGTAAACAGTTCTGATGGCAGCGATTCATTTGCAGGTACCTCGATCAGCAAGCCGTTTCGTTCTATCGAAAAAGTAAATACGCTGTCATTACAAGCGGGCGACAAAATTCTATTTGCCGCCGGGCAGGCGTTTCTGGGCGAACTTAAACTTATCGGTATTAAAGGTCTTGCCAACAAGCCCCTGTATGTTGGGCGGTATCTGGTTGCCTCAGGAACGGCAGGCGTTGATGCAGCCGCCGGATTTGTGATTGATGCCAAAGGCTATGCAAATGGTATACTTATTCAAAACAGCAGTCATGTTATCATCAGGCATGCCACTATACAAGCCGATGGCTATGACTCGGTGCCTCCTGCCGATATGGCCATGCGGGTGGGGCTAAAAATCCACGCAACGCAAGGAAAGGTTTGCAGCTATATATTGCTCGACAGCCTCAACATCAGGAATATCTATTTTGAAAACAAAGGATTTGTAAGAAATGCAGACGAAGTAAAAACCGAAAATGGTACCCAACGCTATGGCTGGGGCATACGACTGATAGCCGAACACCCTACCGCGCAGATTTCACAGGTAGATATCAGCCACTGCCGCATAAAGGATGTAAGCCATACCGGCATAAAACTTACAGGGGCCAATAAAAACATTCACTGGATTAGAATTTACAGTAATGATGTGTCCTATACCGGCGGCCCCGGCATTCAAATGAGCGAAGTGAAGAATGTGCATGTGCATCACAATACGGTTGATCACTCTGGCAGCAACAATGACAGCCGCAACTGGGGCAGGGGCAGCGGCTTGTGGACATGGGGCGCTTCGCAAGTGCTGATTGAACACAACAGCTTCACCCATGCCAATGGGCCCGGTGATTCGGCCGGTGCGCATATCGACTATAACTGTGATCACGTTGTGATGCAATTCAATTTCAGCGGCTACAACGCCGGTGGATTTTGTGAAATACTGGGCAATAATTACAACTGTGCCTACCGGTACAATATCAGCGTAAACGACGGCCACCGCATCAAAGGTGTGAATGGCGCTTTCCAGGAAGGAAAAACCTTTTGGCTGAGTGGCTACCAGGGTACTAACAAACCGCGAAAGGGGCCTGTGAACAGCTATTTCTACAACAATACTATTTATGTAGACAGTTCCATAGTATCCAGGATAGCCATTGACAATACGGCACAGGGTATTTTAATCGCCAATAATATTTTTTGCATAATGGGCCAGGCAAAAATGGTGCTGGGCGACCAATACAAAGCCGATGATGGCGCCGGCCAATTAGGTGGGTTGGTGTTCTTTAAAAATAATCTGTGGCTTTTAAAAGCATCATGGCCCGCTGATGCCTCTATTCATGATGTGGCACCAAGGCTTGGCGATCCCCGATTTATGCTGCCGGGAGGGCTTAAACCCGAAAATTATGTGCCGGCAAATGTGGCCCTTGTTAAGGAACAGGGTATAACCATAGAGCCGATCGCCGGCGATTTTCTGGGCTTGTTACAGGGTATGAATCCGCAGAAAGATATGCTGGGCTATCCATTGGGTAATCGTCCGCCCATTGGGGCTATTGCTCCGAAGTAGTATACGTTGACCGACATTACAGGTTACCATAAATTGCTTCATAGATGTTGATGATATACACGGAGGAAATATATCTATTTAAACTGTGATGCGGCAGCTTTTTGTGCCGGCAAAAGCTTTTAAGTATATATCCGCAGTGCATGGTTGGTACATTACAAAATCGTTACAACAGGAATGCAATGTCTAAAAGGCCTGGTCGCATCTTATTATTTTTCCTGGCGAGTTTTTTGTTGTTTGTTGGGCATATCTCAGCAAAAACTGTTTTGAGAGAAAGACGCTCCTTCAATGAAGGATGGCTGTTTAACAAAACAACGGATTCATCAGCCAGCCAAATACTTTATAATGACGGTTCGTGGCGTTCATTAACCCTGCCACACGATTGGGCCATAGAAGGGCCCTTCAAACCCGAATACAACCCCCGAACAGGCGGGCTTCCCATTGTTGGCGAAGCATGGTACCGCAAACACTTTAAGATAGATCAATCTGCAAAGGGAAAGTCAGTAGCTATTGAGTTTGACGGCGTTATGTACAATGCTTCCGTTTATGTGAATGGAAAAAAAGTATATGAAAGGCCATATGGATTTATTGGTTTTGCAATGGACATCAGTCGCTACATTAACTATGGCGGAAACAATGTGATTGCCATACGATTGAATCCTGAAACGCTTTCGGCAAGGTGGTACCCGGGTGCCGGTATTTACCGGAATGCGTGGATGGAAATAAGAAACCCCGTACACGTGAAGCATTGGGGCACACAGATTTTAACCCCCGTGATTACAAAAGATAATGCAATCGTAAAGATTGCTACTGAAATTGTAAATGACGGTGAAAAATTAACGAGCTCCTATTCGCTAAAGACCAGTATCATTAATGCCGAAGGCATAGAAGTTGCAGCAAATATTTCGGAGATAACGTTTGCTGACCGTGAAGCAAAGATTACACAGGAAGTACAGGTGAAAAATCCAAAGCTATGGGACCTTGCATTGCCATATCGATACAAAGCAGTATCAACCATTTTCAAAAACAATACACCCGTTGATAGCTATTCCTCCGAGTTTGGTATTCGCACTATATCGTATAGTCGTGAGGGTTTCTTTTTGAACGGCCTGAAGGTAAAAATTAAAGGTGTTTGCCTGCATAATGACCTTGGGGCCTTGGGCGCCGCTGTTAATTACAGGGCTACCGAGCGGCAATTGGAAATTATGAAATCCATGGGTGTGAATGCAATTCGAACATCGCACAATCCTGCTTCGCCGGAGCAATTGGACCTGTGCGATAAAATGGGTATCCTGGTGCAGGAAGAGGCTTTTGATTGCTGGAAGTTGCCCAAAGTAGAAAACGATTACAGCAAGTATTGGGATACATGGCACGAAACGGATTTGCGCGATATGATCAGGCGCGACAGAAATCGGCCATCTATTATTATGTGGAGCATCGGCAATGAAATAAGAGAGCAAAACAAAGAAGATGGGTACCTGCTTGCAAGAAAGCTACACGGAATTGTGAAAGAAGAGGATGCCTCCAGGCCCACAACTGCCGGCTTCAATAACCTGAACGCTGCTATCAAAAATGGGCTTGCTGCTGAAATAGATTTGGTAGGCGCCAACTATAAACCGGCAGATTATGCTGCGGTAATGAAAAACAATACGGATTGGATTGTATATGGCTGCGAAACATCGTCTTGTGTATCATCAAGAGGTGTAAATCATCTGCCGTTGGAAAAGTATGATAAACACCCTTCGTTGCAGGTGAGCAGTTATGATATCAACAGCCCCGGTTGGGCTTACCCGCCCGATGTTGAATTTCATTTTCAGGACTCGCTGCCTCATGTAATTGGTGAGATTGTATTGACGGGTTTTGACTACCTGGGCGAACCAACGCCATACGGCGGTAAAGACAATCTTACGCACGGTAATTGGGATGTGGATTGGCCATCGCGCAGTTCTTATTTCGGCATTGTGGATTTGGCAGGTTTTCCGAAAGACAGGTTTTATTTATACCAAAGTCGGTGGACTACCCACCCAATGGTGCATATACTGCCTCATTGGAATTGGGAGGGAACCGGCTTTAAAGAAATACCGGTTTTTTGCTACACCAACTGCGAGGAAGCAGAGCTTTTTGTAAATGGCAAGTCGTTGGGAAGAAAGAAAATGGGAGTTGATAAAACCAGGATTCCTGTTGACTTTGGCGCATGGAAGGGTAGACCAAATTATTTTGATTCGCCCTATCGCCTTTGCTGGAACGTGCCTTACGAAACGGGCGAGATAAAAGTAATAGCGTATAATAAAGGCAAAGAAGCAGCCAGCAAAACGATTAAGTCTGCCAAAGCGGCGCACGGTATTGAATTAATACACGACCGGAAGGTTATCCGGGCCGATGGGGTTGACCTGTGTTTTGTAACGGTGAAAATAGTAGATGAGCAATCCAATTTTTGCCCCCTGGCCAACAACAAAATTGAGTTCAGGATTTCGGGCCCGGCTTCCATAGCCGCTGTTGATAATGGAAACGCTGCATCTACTGAACCTTTTCAGGCCAATAGCAGAATGGCGTTTAACGGGTTGTGTTTATTGGTGCTTAAAAGCAAAAAAGGAACTGCAGGTGAGGTGAAAATTGAAGCCTTGTCAACGGGTCTCAAACCAGTTGCATTTACTGTTGAAACCAAATAGCCTGGTTGGCACCAACCTCCTGTTGCACGATTTGCTATTTTTCTATTGTAGCCTTTATTGTGAGGGTGCCCTTCAATCAAAAAGCAGGGAGGCTTCAAAATCTTATGGATGATGATGCATTTCTTGTGCAGCCACCATTCGGCTTGCTGAGGTTGCTACCGATGAGCGGGGTTATTGGGAAATATACCCAGGCAGTATTTATGAGGTTTGTGCCGGTTTTGCTTTGCTCACATGCAGATATTGTA
>Ga0114939_10000111_pt1 | contig 65896 bp, 68 predicted proteins | sample AshMeaCrysSpring_FD_87196 | JGI IMG/M metagenome (GOLD analysis project Ga0114939, IMG submission 87196) | Groundwater microbial communities from Big Spring, Nevada to study Microbial Dark Matter (Phase II) - Ash Meadows Crystal Spring | ecosystem: Environmental > Aquatic > Deep subsurface >...
AGATGATGGGCATTACACCCGCACTGTTCACCTTAATGGGAAGAAACTGGCGTGCACCACCAAACTGCCTGTTGCCAACGATTTGTTTTGCATAATTGATGGCAATTTTCCTTACTCCCTGTACCAGCACAATTAATCCCATAATAATTGCAATCAATACTGCAATTTCAATCATGAAAATTAACAGGCCGCCACCACCACGGTTCATCTTCGAATCAAATTCGGCAGCAACCGACTGCGGGAAGCGTGCAAGGATACCAATCATGATAATAAGTGACGTACCATTACCCAGTCCTTTATCGGTAATTCTTTCACCAAGCCACATTACAAACAGCGTTCCGGAAGTAAGCAATACTACTGTGCTGAACCAGAAATAAGGCTGAAAGGCCGGGATGAGAGCTTCCTTGTATCCAGGACCCTGCAAAAACGAAATATAAGCAACCGCCTGAAACATCGTTACAATTACAGTGAGGTAACGAGTCCATTGATTGATTTTTTTACGCCCGCTTTCGCCTTCCTTCTGAATTTTCTGCATTTGAGGAACCAGAATGGTTACCAACTGCATAAATATTGAAGCGGATATATAAGGCATAATACCTAGCGCTAATACAGAAGCCTGCGAAAAGGCTCCGCCTGCAAACTGATCGAACAGGCCTAACAATCCACTCGCTTGCCCTTTAAGGCTTTCGAGTGCATTAGGATTAATGCCAGGCAGCACAATATGAGTGCCAAGACGGTAGGTAAGCACCAGAGCAAGCGTTACAACGATTTTGTCACGCAATTCTTCGATGCTCCAAATATTCTTAAGTGTCTGAATAAACTTCTTCACAACGCAGCAAAATTTTCTTGAAAGAAAGCCCTCAAATGTACAGTAATTCAAACAGACCAAACCCTCTCCGTACAGAAGAAGGTTGGTTCTGAATTACTTATTTTACAATCTCTACTGAGCCACCGGCTGCTTCCACAGCGGCCTTGGCCTTATCGCTGATAGCGTTTACCTTGAAGTTAACTTTCGATTTCAATTCACCGGTAGCCAACACTTTTACCAAATCAGTTTGATTTATGAGGCCATTGATATAAAGATTCTCCAATGAAAACTCGGTGATAGCGTACTTTTCTACCAGGTGATCAATTTGACCCAAGTTGAACACTTTGTACTCAATCCTGTGAGGATTTTTAAATCCACGTTTTGGCAGGCGACGCTGAATAGGCATTTGGCCACCTTCATGGGCCATTTTACGCTGATAGCCAGCCCTGCTTTGACCACCCTTATTTCCTTTAGTAGATGTACCGCCTTTGCCAGAGGCTTCACCCCGGCCAAGCCTCTTGTCTTTGAATGTAGAGCCTTCAGCAGGCTTCAAATTGTGCAGTTTCATGCTATTGTTTTTACTTACGGGGTTTACTTCCCCTCGCATTTAATTATCAATATTTTTCTATGGTATACGAACAGTAAGCCCGTAACAGATTTGAACTACTTAATTGGCAAGTTCTTCCACCTTTACCAAATGGTGAACTTTTTCTACCATACCCAAAATTTGGGCTGTGGCAGTTACCTCTACTGTAGCATTCATTTTACGAAGGCCCAGGGCCTCCATGGTACGCTTTTGACGCTCAGGGCGGTCAATAACACTCTTAACCTGGGTGATTTTGATTTTCTTCATCGTTAAAAAGCTTGTAGTAAATGCAATTTGTAAAGGTGTAATCACTCCTAACAAAGACAGCACTAACTTATTATCCGTTAAAAACCTTTTTGAGGCTGATGTTACGAGTTTTGGCAACCTGCACAGGCTCGCGCATGGTGCATAAAGCCTTGAAAGTAGCTTTAACCACATTGTGCGGGTTGGCAGATCCAAGACTTTTGGCTAATACATCGGTAACCCCGGCACTTTCAAGTACAGCACGCATGCTACCGCCGGCTATTACACCTGTACCTTGAGCAGCTGGCTTCAGCAATACCTTGGCAGCACCTTCCTTCACGAAAAGTTCGTGAGGGATAGTACCATGTAAAATGGGAACTTTAACCAGGTTTTTCTTGGCATCTTCAATGCCCTTGGTAATGGCTTCCTGCACTTCTTTGGCTTTGCCCAAGCCATGCCCAACTACCCCTGCTTCGTTACCAACTACAACCAGGGCAGAAAAACTGAACGTACGGCCACCTTTGGTGGTTTTTGTAACCCGGTTAATGGCTACTACTTTCTCTTTCAACTCGAGATCGCCAGCCTTCACCTTATTTGTAACAACTTTTATCATTTCGACGCGATTTATTAAATATAAATGCTAAGTGATTTGAAATACTAAGCAACCTTTAGAATTGAAGACCTGCTTCACGAGCGCCATCTGCGAGTGCTTTTACGCGGCCATGATACAGAAAGCCACCACGATCGAACACCACATCCTCAATGCCGGCTTCTTTGGCTTTGCGCCCAATGGCCTGCCCTACCAACTTGCTTTTCTCCGTTTTATTACCGGCCTGAGCAGCAATGTCCTTGTCGCGGCTTGAGGCTGCAACAAGTGTATTACCTGTTTCATCATCAATGATCTGTGCGTAAATCTCTGTGTTGCTACGATATACCGAGAGACGTGGCTTTGCGGCAGTTCCACTAATTTTTTTACGAATACGATAGCGGATTTTTTGTCTTGCTTCTAATTTAGTGTTCATAATACAATCCTCCGGATCGGTTGGGAGATTTTAATTTTTGATTACTGCTTTAAAACCCTTGCAACTGCTCCCACACAGTATTCAGCGGGCTAAAAAGCTTACTTACCGGCAGCCTTTCCAGCCTTCTTGCGTACCACTTCGCCAGAAAAGCGTACCCCTTTTCCTTTGTAAGGCTCAGGCTTGCGCAGGCTGCGAATTTTGGCACACACCTGACCAAGTAACTGGTTATCGATGCCTTCAATCGTAATTTCAGGGTTCTTACCTTTTTCCTGGGCAGTAGCCACCTTCAGTTCTTTGGGTACCTCAAAAAGTATATTGTGAGAATAACCAAGGCTAAGATCTAACAAGTTGCCGGTATTAGCGGCCTTGTAACCTACACCTACAAGTTCCATCTTTTTTACGAAACCTTCGGTTACACCCTTTACCATGTTGCCAATAAGTGCCCTGTACAGCCCATGTAAGGCACGATGGCGAATTTGATCGGTAGGCCGGGTTACAAACAGTGAGCCATCCTTTACTTCAACCGAGATATCGCGGTCGAGCGTTTGTTTCAATTCACCTTTGGGCCCTTTTACCGTCACGCTGTTGTCTTTACCAAGGGTAATGGTAACCCCGGCGGGAATTGCAACTGGTTTTTTACCTACACGAGACATAGTCGTTATCCATTTAATTTGTTTACCGGTGTTTTCAGCCCCGACTAAAAGGCTTAGATTATCATCGGCTATTTATTGATTAATACACTAATGCTGTACTAGCACTAGTACACATGCGCCAGAATTTCACCACCTACGTTTTGCGTCTTCGCTTCCTTGTCAGTCATCACACCCTTGCTTGTGCTGATAATAGCAACGCCAAGTCCGTTGATAACACGACTAAAATCGCCAGGCTTAGCATACTGACGAAGACCAGGACGACTAACACGCTCCAGCGATGTAATAGCAGGCTGCCGTGTATTTGGATCGTATTTCAAAGCAATTTTAATTACGCCTTGCTTGTTGTCATCCTCAAATTTGTACTTGAGAATATAGCCCTTCTCGTATAATATTTCAGTCATCCGCTTCTTAAGATTGGATGCAGGAATTTCAACGATACGGTGATTAGCCATTTGAGCGTTGCGAATCCTGGTCAGGAAATCTGCAATAGGATCTGTTACCATATTAGTGCCTCCTACGCCACGTTGCTACGTGGTAATTGGATTTGATTGTTTCAGAATGATTCTTTATTACGCGCCAAAAAATTGCCTGAGTTACCAACTAGCCTTCTTAACACCGGGAATTTTGCCTTCAAGTGCCATATCGCGGAATATTACGCGACTGATACCGAAGTGACGCATGTACCCTTTGGGTCTTCCGGTAAGTTGGCACCTGTTCTTCAGCCTTACAGGCGAAGCATTGCGGGGCAATTGGTCCAAAGCCTGGTAATCGCCGGCTGCTTTGAGGGCAGCACGTTTTTCAGCAAACTTGGCAACCATAGCCTCGCGTTTGCGTTGGCGGGCTTTAACTGATTCTTTTGCCATATTAAAATTTTAGTTTTCGAACGCAGTACTGAACGAGCCAATACCTCTGATTAATTAGTTATTATCCTTTTTAATGTTGCGGAAAGGCAGTCCCAGTTCCTTCAGCAACTCATAGGCTTCCTCATTGCTGTCAGCAGTAGTAACAAAAGTGATATCGAAACCCGTTATTTTATTTACCTTGTCAATATCAATTTCGGGGAATATAATTTGCTCAGTTACACCAAGCGTGTAATTGCCGCGGCCATCAAAACTCTTGTCGTTGATTCCCTTGAAATCGCGCACACGAGGAAGCGACACTGCAATCAACCTATCAAGGAACTCGTACATTTTTGCGCCGCGCAAGGTAACCTTGGCGCCAATAGGCATGTTGCGGCGCAATTTAAAGTTCGAAATGTCTTTTTTAGACACTGTAGCAACAGCACGCTGGCCGGTAATAGTTGTCAATTCTTCAACTGCAACATCAACAAGCTTCTTGTCTGCAACCGCACCATTAACGCCACGATTTAAACAAATTTTCTGAAGCCTGGGAGCCTGCATAATGCTTTTGTAACCAAACTTTTTCATCAATGCAGGTATCACCTCCTTGTTGTATCGTTCGGCAAGACGTGGAGTATAATTTGAAGTAGCCATTATTTAATCACCTCCCCTGATTTTTTTGAAATACGTACAAGTTTACCATTATCACGGCTGCGCTTTATGCGCGTAGCAGCGCCAGCTTTAACGTCCCACAGCATTACATTGCTTATGGCTATGGGAGCTTCCTTTTTAATGATGCCACCTTTTGTATTTTGCGCAGTAGGCTTCGTATGCCTGGTTTGAATATTTACTCCTTCAATAAGCACTTTAGCTTTTGTAGGATAAACAGCCAAAACAGTACGCGGCTTCTTAGCGTCCTTATCATCACCGGCAATAACCACAACGGAATCACCTTTTTTGATGTTGAACTTTGGTTTAAATCTAGTTTTCATCTTCTTTCTCTTTATGCATCCGATGCTGCCGGATGTATGCTTTTGAATTCAAGCGTGGATATATAATAAGTAGCCTGCTTGCAACAGGATACGCCTTGAAGCTATAACACTTCTGGAGCCAGTGAAATAATTTTCATGTAACCCTTGTCGCGAAGTTCACGGGCCACGGGACCAAAGATGCGTGTACCACGGGGCTCATCAGCGTTATTGAGCAGTACCACTGCATTGTCGTCGAAACGGATATAAGAACCGTCTTTGCGACGCAATTTGTTTTTGGTACGTACAATTACAGCTTTGGCAACTGTTCCCTTTTTCATGCCGCCACCCGGCAGGGCATCTTTAACAGTAACCACAATTTTATCGCCAATCTTGGCATAATCCTGGCCACTGTTGCCAAGCACACGAATGCATAGCACCTCTTTGGCGCCACTGTTGTCGGCTACGTTCAGTCTGCTTTCTTGCTGAATCATGATTTTTTATCGTTTACTACCTGCCTTTCGACAAGTTGGTTCAAAGTCCAGTATTATTAATCCATAACTTGTTATGTGGTCTGCAGCGGATCAAATACACTGGTTTCTGTACATTATTTTACCTTTTCTACAATTTCTACCAGGCGCCAACGCTTTGTTTTGCTCAGCGGCCGGGTCTCCATTATTTTTACTACATCGCCAATGCTTGCTTCGTTCTTTTCGTCGTGCGCATGAAACTTGGTAGTCTTCTTTACGAACTTGCCGTAAATGGGGTGCTTCACCTTACGTTCTACAGCCACGGTAATGGTTTTGTCCATTTTGTTGCTGCTTACCAGCCCTACCCTGGTTTTGCGAAGATTTCTTGCTTCCATATCTACTGTCATTTATTTAGGTACCGCTTTGCGGTGTGGAAAAGTCCTTGTTCAGGCACTCAGTTCGCGTTTTTTCAATTCTGTTTTCATTCTGGCCAAATCCTTACGCAAATCGCGTATGCTCATCGGATTTTCCAAAGGGGTGATAACATGCGCAAAGCTCAGTTTCTTAAGCCTTACTTCATCTTCCTGTATTCGCGCCAGCAAATCTTCTGTAGTGAAATCGCGCAGGCTGGTGCTAAAATCATGTTTCTTGGACATCTTTTTAAAATTTATCGTAAGCCAACAGGCAACTAAAATCGATTTGGTTAATTAAGCTGTATAGTCGCGGCGTGTTACAAACTTTGTTTTAACAGGCAGTTTTTGAGCAGCTAGGTCCATTGCTTCGCGTGCTACTTCGGCAGATACGCCATCAATTTCAAACAGGATGCGTCCTGGCTCTACTACGGCGGCCCAAAATTCAGGATTGCCCTTGCCCTTACCCATCCTCACTTCAGCAGGCTTACGGGTAATGATTTTATCAGGAAATACACGAATCCACACGCTGCCTTCACGCTTCATGGCACGGGTCATAGCCTGGCGGGCACTCTCAATCTGGCGATTGTTCAACCAAATGGGTTCCAATGCCTTGAGGGCAAATGAACCGAACGATATGCTGGTGCCACGCTTAGCCACCTCGCGGATGCGGCCCTTTTGCTGCTTACGGAACTTGCTTCTTTTCGGCTGTAACATGACTTATTAATTTCTCTATTAAACAATATCTGCAGTGCCCTATATTTTTCCTTAACGCATTTACGATTGCGGCACCTGACAACCGGATGATTTACTGCTGAATACTACCTACGGTCGCCGCCACGACGATCGCCACCACGGCCTCCGCCGCCACCACGACGATCACTACGATCGCCGCCACGATCACGTCCACCACCACCACGGTGGTCATCGCCACGATGCTCGCCGCCTCTGCGATCGCTAAGGCCGCTACCACCACCTACGAAGTTGGGGTTAAGGTCGCGCTTGGCAAGCACTTCGCCACGGCAAATCCACACCTTAATGCCAATTTTTCCATACACGGTTTGAGCAAATACATTGGCATAATCAATATCCATTCGGAAAGTATGCAATGGCACACGACCCATTTTAATTTCTTCGCTACGGGCAATTTCAGCACCACCCAGACGGCCACTTGCTTTTACCTTGATGCCCTCGGCGCCCATGCGCATGGCGGAGGCAATAGCCATTTTAATAGCCCGTTTAAAATTGATACGATTCTCAATTTGACGCGCAATTGTGTCGGCCACAATCATCGCATCAATTTCCGGGCGACGAATTTCGAGTATGTTTATTTGAACATCTTCGTTGCCGGTGAGTTTTTTCAACTCTTCCTTAATGCGATCCACCTCGCCACCACCCTTACCAATAATGATACCGGGCTTGGAAGTGTGAATGGTAACAATGAGTTTATTGAGAGTTCGTTCGATAACTATTTTGGCAATACCACCTTTGTTTATACGAGCATTGAGGTAATTACGGATTTTGTTGTCTTCTATCAGTTTGCCGGCATAATCGCGGCTGTTGCCAAACCAGTTACTCTCCCATCCACGAATGATGCCGAGCCTGTTACCGATTGGATTTGCTTTTTGACCCATATTGCTTATTTAGGTGTAAAACGGGAATTAATCTTGAATGTCAACTACAACTGTTACGTGATTGCTACGCTTGCGTACACGGTAGCCACGACCCTGCGGAGCGGGGCGCATGCGTTTAAGCGTACGACCTTCATCAACCATAATTGTTTTTACCAGCAGGCCGGCCTCGTCCACGCCATCGTTCTGGGCTTTCCAATTGAACACGGCGCTTTTAACCAGCTTGGCCAGGGGTACGGCCGGGTGCTTGGGGTTGTTGTCCAGTACGGCCAATGCTTTGTCCACCTTCATGCCACGGATAAGGTCGGCTAGCAACCGCATTTTGCGCGGCGAAGTGGGATAATTCCGGAGTTTAGCTACTGCTTCCATTTTTATTCAATTTCGCTTTTTTGTTATCGGCAGCCTTCTGGCACAACTTTCAAACAAAACAGATTAATCAATTTACTTCTTGGTTCCTGCGTGGCCTCTGAAGTTGCGGGTGGGAGCAAATTCTCCCAACTTATGGCCCACCATAAATTCAGTTACATAAACAGGGATGAACTTGTTTCCATTATGTACGGCAAAGGTTTGACCTACAAAGTCGGGGGTAATAGTAGAACGACGGCTCCAGGTTTTAATAACACCTTTTTTGGACTTGCCATCGGCCATAGCCAGTACCTTATTTTCGAGCTTTACATCAACGTAGGGACCCTTTTTAATTGAACGACCCATATACTAAATCGGTTTTAATAATCTAAATTTCTTTAATGCTTACTTCGACAATTTGCTGCCATCACGACGCTGAATGATGAGTTTGCTTGAACTCTTGTGTGTAGAGCGAGTCTTTTCGCCTTTGGCATATTTGCCGGTACGGCTACGCGGATGACCACCCGAAGCACGACCTTCGCCCCCACCCATTGGGTGATCTACAGGGTTCATGGCTACCCCACGATTTCGTGGGCGAATACCACGCCAGCGGTTACGACCAGCTTTACCCATGCTCTGCAGATTATGATCGCTGTTACTTACCACGCCGACAGTTGCATAGCAGTTAATAAGAATTTTACGCAATTCGCCCGAAGGCATTTTCATTACTGCGTACTTTTCTTCCTTGTTGGTAAGCTGCGCACTGCTGCCAGCACTACGTACCAGTTTTCCACCCTGACCGGGCTGCATTTCGATGTTGTGCACATTAGTACCAAGAGGCATATTCTTAAGCTGAAGAGCATTGCCAACTTCGGGAGCAACAGCATCGCCGCTTACGATTTTTTGCCCTACCTGAATACCTTGTGGTGCAAGGATGTATCGCTTTTCACCATCGGTATATTCAACCAGGGAAATAAATGCTGAACGATTGGGATCGTATTCAACAGTAAGCACCGTAGCTTCCACATTATGCTTGTTCCGGCGGAAATCAACGATACGGTATTTCTTTTTGTGGCCACCGCCAATGTAACGCATGGTACGATGACCTGATGAGTTACGACCACCAGTGCTTTTTATTGGTTCTACCAGGCTCTTTTCGGGCGTGTCGGTGGTAATTTCGGCAAAGGCATTACCAATTCTCCAACGGGTGCCGGCGGTAATTGGTTTGTATTTCTTAAGTGCCATTTTATATAATTTATCTTTCGTTTATGTCTTCAACTCTTTGCGGCGGTTGGTTGCCATTCTTTGAAACAGAAATTACATGTCTCCGTACAAATTAATCTCTTCACCCTCAGCTACGGTAACAACTGCTTTCTTCTTTGCAGGCCTACGGCCGGTAATGAAACCGCTTTTAGTGAAGCGCGATTTTGCTTTGCCAGGCATAACCAGCGTATTAACTTCATCAACAGTAACTCCGTAAAACTCTTCCACTGCTTTCTTAATTTCCAGTTTATTGGCTTTACGGTCTACAATGAAAGTATAGGCCCTGTTTTTTTCCATTTGTTTGTTAACCTTTTCGGTAAGCACGGGCTTTATTAGTACATCAGTCAGTTTCATAATCTTTCTGCGTTAATCGTTATACAATCAGGCTTCTTCACCTTCCGTTTCGGTAAAAACTTTAGCCGCAGACTCTGTAAGTACCATTACATCTGCGTTCATGATTTCGTATGTATTCACATCGCTGAGGGGAGTGCCATCGGCATTAGGAATGTTGCGCAGACTCAGCTGGAGATTGCTATTTAGGTCAGGATAAACAAACAGCGTTTTTTTCTGCTGAACACCCAGGCTTTTCATGATCCCTGAAACGCTTGCGGTTTTTGGTACATCAAGATTGATGTCTTCCACTATCACAATAGCATTTTCTTTTGCCTTGTAGCTAAGGGCGCTCACTTTGGCAAGGTCTTTTACTTTGCGATTGAGCTTGAAGTCGTAATCGCGGGGCTTGGGTCCAAAAATGGTACCACCACCTTTGTACAACGGGTTGCGAATATTGCCTTTACGCGAGCCACCGGTACCCTTTTGCTTGTGAAGTTTGCGGCTGGAGCCTTTAACTTCCATGCGGGTTTTTACCTTGTGCGTACCCTGACGCTGAGCAGCCAGATATTGTTTTACTGCCAGGTAAATAACATGATCGTTGGGCTCAATGCCAAAAATATCATCCGGCAGTTCTACGCTACGACCCGTTTTCTGTCCGCTTATGTTTAATACATCTAGTTGCATATCAATGTCTTTGTACTTTTAAGCCTTGATTACAGAATTACTTTTGGATATAAACGATTGAGCCGTTGTGACCCGGTACTGAACCGCTAATAAGCAGGTAGTTCTTTTCGGCCAAAATTTTCACCACTTTCAGGCCCTTCAGTTTCACACGGTCGTTGCCCATACGGCCGGCCATGCGCATGCCCTTGAAAACGCGGCTGGCATCGGATGAGTTACCAATAGAACCGGGTGCGCGCTGACGGTCGTGCTGGCCATGACTCTGCTGGCCTACACCTGCAAAACCATGACGCTTTACCACACCCTGGAAACCTTTACCCTTGGACGTGCCAACAACGTCAACTTTTTCACCTTCGGTAAAAATGTCAACGGTTATTGTTTCGCCCAGAGCCTTCTCCAGTGAGAAGTCGCGAAACTCTTTTACAAACTTTTTGGGGGCTGATTGTGATTTGGCGAAGTGATTCTTTTCAGCTTTAACAACATGCTTTTCTTTTTTGTCGCCAAATGCAAGTTGAAGGGCGTTATACCCATCGGATTCGATAGTTTTAACCTGTGCTACCACACAAGGGCCAGCTTCTACAATGGTACACGCAACCTGCCGGCCGCTGGGATCGAAAATGCTGGTCATTCCGATTTTTTTTCCAATAATTCCTTTCATGGTGTATCGGTTTATGCCCGCAGGGTGTGAAGGACAATCCGCCGGCAGGCGGACTTCAATCCCAGTTTAACAGCCGACCTTTTCCATTGTGACGTGCCACTGGCGCGCCAGGGAAGTACCGGCAGTAAACAAACCCTGAAAGGCTTGTTCATATGTCGTCCCGCCTTTTTTAATGACGGGGTTATTTATTTTTTTTCAGCGCTGCTTTCTTTGCCTGGTTAGGGCAAGTTGGCAGATGAATTGAAAGAACTTTTTTGTTGTCGTTGTTGCGGATCTGTGCAATCCGGGGAGACAACTTCGCCAGTTTGTTAGGCTTTAATTTCCACTTCAACACCGCTAGGCAGGTCGAGTTTGCTGAGCGCATCTACTGTACGGCTGCTGCTGGTGTAAATATCTAGAAGGCGCTTGTGAGTATTCAGTTGAAATTGCTCGCGTGCCTTCTTGTTCACGTGCGGCGACCGCAACACGGTAAAAATCTTTTTGTGCGTGGGCAAAGGAATTGGACCTGTAACCACGGCACCGGTGCTGCGCACGGTTTTTACGATTTTTTCGGCTGATTTATCAACCAGATTGTGGTCGTAAGACTGCAGTTTAATACGTATCCGCTGTGACATATTTCAAAGACCCTTATAAATTTTGGGAGTGCAAAGGTAGGCGGCTAAGTTGAACCCACAAATTATTTTTGAACATTTTTTTATGCCAGTAAGCAAAAAAACAGCCAAATGGCAACCACAAAACCTCCGGCATATGGCAAAAACGTGATTCTTGAGCTTAGGGCATTCAATATCATTCATCCATTGTTAGGTTTGCCCAAATCTCCGCGCATGTATCGTCATTTAATCACTGTATTGGTTGTTTACCTGGTAATGACTATGTATTCCAGCTACGCACAGCCAGCCGCAGCTGACACTGCTGCCAAAGCCCTGCCGGTAGTGGTGGGTTTTTACAACCTGGAGAACCTGTTCGACACAATCAACAACCCGCTGGTTGACGATGAAGAGTTTTTGCCCCAAAGCCCCAAATTGTATAACACAAAGAAGTACATGGATAAGGTAGGGCGCATGGCTTCCATTATCAGGCAGATAGGCACTCAGTACAATCCCGATGGTGTAGCCCTGCTGGGATGTGTGGAAGTAGAAAATGATACGGCCCTCACGGATTTGATCCTGCACGATAGCTTAATAGACCGATCGTATCAGTATGCTCACATTAACTCGCCCGACCCACGAGGCATAGATGTGGCTCTGCTGTACAACCCATCCTACTTTAGGGTAATTAAAAAGGAGGCATTACCGGTAAAGCTGCCAAGCAACTACCCCACCCGTGATATTTTGGATGTAGAAGGCCTGCTTTTAGGCGATACCGTACACGTGTTGATAAACCACTGGCCCAGCCGGCGGAGCAGCACCAATGTGGATGCCAACATTAAGCAGGGCGAATACAGGCGCACCAATGATGGCCGTGGCGGCGGTTTTGTAAGTAGCGGAGGTGTGGGCGACCAAGGATTGGGCGGACTAAATAACAATAACCGCCGTTTTATGGGCGATGCCAGCACCGGTACCCGGTTTCAGGAAAGCTTAAATACCGACGGTGAGGAGGCCACCCGGCACTTACGCATGGCAGCCGCAGCGGTATGCCGCAAGCGTGTAGATGAGATTATGGCAGCGAACCCACAGGCACGCATTATAATTATGGGCGACCTTAACGATGACCCCACCAGTGCCAGCCTTACAGCAGGACTGAAAGTGCAGACCAGTTTGAAGAAAATAACACCGAAAGACTTATTTAATCCCTGGGCCGAAATACTTTCCAAAGGTTATGGCACCCTGGCCTTTCAGGGCAAATGGAATTTATTTGACCAGATTATTTTCAGCACCAGTATGCTTAACACAAGTAACAATTTGCTACTGTACCGCAATCACATTTTTTTAAATGATGATATGATAAATAAGACCGGCAACTACAAAGGCTATCCTAAGCGTACATGGATTGGTGACGAGTACAATTACGGCTACAGTGACCACCTTCCGGTGTACAGTGTGTTGCTAAAAAGGCTGGCACAATAGCCAGAAATCCTTAATTAGCCTGCTACCACTACCCTAGCGGGCTCCAAAAGGTCTATGCCGTTGAACCGCAGCATTACCTGCGCCACCGTAAGCACGTCCTGTTGGCAATATTGCACTATGCGTGGCAGGTTGTGTTGATGCCAGTACACATCACCCACCATACTGCCATCCAAATCGGTTTTGGGCGAGGGCACCCCAAGGCAAGCCGCCAGCAAATTGAGTGAAGTATAATTTTTGAAATCACCAAAGCGCCATAACTGCATAGTGTCAACCAAATTAGCCTCCCACGGCTTCATAGCCTGGAAATTAAAAAAATCGGGAATGCGCGCATTATTTACCAGCATGCGCCTGCTGATGTAGGGTATGTCGAACTCGCGAATGTTGTGGCCACAAAAAATAATTCCCTTTTTTATTTTGCCAACCTGGCCACACGATGCGCTGAAGTCCTTCAGTATTTCCGCTTCATTATCGCCGGCGAACGACTTAATTCTGAATTGCAGACCATCGGGCTGACGGGCAAAATACCCTGCTGATATGCAGATAATGCGTCCAAATTCGGCCAGTATGGCAGCACGCTTAGGGTAAAAAGTTTCAGGCGTTTCTTCCTCTGGCAGTTGTGCTTTTATTTTTTCGGCCCAAAGGTCTTTCCAGTGCCCGGGCATGGCCTCATAACTTGGGTATTGAGAAACGGTTTCTACATCCAAAATCAGCAGTTGATCAATAGGGTAAGCGGCCATGTACAATATTCTTTTGAAGCCTTGAAGATACGGCAAGGAGACACACAGGAAGCGGTCACTTTAAATTTATGCCGGCGAATACGCATTTGCACGATGGCCACCAGAACATTGGTTTAACTGCGAACAAAGAAAAACCCCACCTCTATACAGAAGCGGGGCTTGATGGGGAATCTAAATATTGTACAAACCAGTCTTATTCTTCCACTTTCAGCTTGCCCTTTTGCCTGGCTATTACCTCTTCTGCAATATTATTTGGCGCAGGGGCATAGTGGCTGAATTCCATAGTGCTGGTGGCGCGACCTGAGCTGAGCGAACGCAACTGGGTTACATAGCCAAACATTTCGCTAAGCGGTACTTTGGCCTTGATAACCTGAGCGTTGTTGCGGCTGTCCATTCCTTCGAGCATACCCCGGCGGCGGTTGAGGTCGCCGGTAACGTCGCCCATGTATTGATCCGGAGTAATTACCTCCACCTTCATGATGGGCTCCAACAGTACAGGCTTGGCCTTTTTGCCGGCTTCGCGGAAACCAGAGCGGGCGCACAGCTCAAACGACATGGAGTCGGAGTCTACAGCGTGGAAGCCACCATCAAACACACGGATCTTCATATTTACCAGCGGATAAGCAGCGAGTACGCCGGTGCCCATAGCATTTTCAAAGCCCTTTTGGATGGCCGGAACAAATTCGCGGGGGATAGAGCCACCGAAAATATCATTTACAAACTGGAAGTGCTTATCAGGGTTTTCTGCCTGCCAATCCGCATCTACCGGGCCAAGCTCAAACTGGATATCGGCAAACTTACCGCGACCGCCCGTTTGCTTTTTGAGCACTTCGCGGTGTTGAATGGTTTGAGAAAAGGCTTCCTTGTAAGCTACCATGGGAGCGCCTTGGTTTACCTCTACCTTAAACTCGCGACGCATACGGTCTACAATGATTTCCAGGTGTAGTTCGCCCATACCACGAAGAATGGTTTGACCTGTTTCTTCGTCGGTATTTACACGCAGCGTGGGGTCTTCTTCAACCAGCTTGGCTATTGCCATACCCATTTTGTCCACATCGGCCTGGGTTTTGGGCTCTACAGCCACAGCAATTACAGGCTCGGGAATAAACATGTTTTCCAGTACAATGGGATTGTTTTCATCGCACAGGGTATCACCGGTTTTTATTTCTTTAAAACCAACGGCAGCGCCAATATCGCCAGCTTCAATAAAGTCGATGGGGTTTTGCTTGTTGGCAAACATCTTCATGATACGGCTGATACGCTCGTTTTTGCCGCTGCGCATGTTTTTAACGTAGCTACCTGCATCGAGGTGGCCACTGTAGCACCGGAAGAACGCCAAACGGCCCACAAACGGGTCGGTCATGATTTTGAACGCCAGGGCGCTAAAAGGCGCTTTGGGGTCTGCCTTCCGGGTAATTGGTTCACCAGAATGGGGGTCGGTACCCTCTGTATCGGGCAGATCAGTCGGGCTGGGCAAGTAGCGGCATACAGCGTCGAGTGCGGTTTGAACGCCTTTGTTTTTGAACGAAGAACCGCACAGCATGGGCACGATGCTCAGGTCGATGGTAGCCTTGCGTATAGCTTCGTGAATTTCTTGCTCGGTAATGGTGTCAGGATTATCGAAGAATTTCTCCATCAGGTTGTCGTCATATTCTGCTACGGCTTCTACCAGTTGTGCACGCCACATTTCTGCCTCTTCCCTCATGTCTTCAGGCACCTCAATCTCCTGGTAGGTCATGCCTTCGGTGGCGTCGTCCCAAATGATACCCTTCATGCGAATGAGGTCTACCACACCTTTAAAGGAATCTTCGGCGCCTATGGGCAACTGAAGGGGAACCGATTTGCTGCCTAGCATTTCGCGTACCTGTTTTACCACGTTGAGAAAATCGGCGCCGGCGCGGTCCATTTTGTTTACAAAACCAATACGTGGTACACCATAGCGGTTGGCCTGCCGCCATACGGTTTCGCTTTGGGGTTCCACGCCATCTACCGCACTAAACAATGCAATCAGGCCGTCGAGTACGCGCATGGAGCGCTCTACCTCCACGGTAAAATCAACGTGGCCAGGTGTATCGATGATGTTGAAATAGAACTTTTTAGTGTCTTCGGTAGGCTTACCCTGCACGGTTGGGAAGTTCCACTGGCAGCTTACCGCAGCCGAAGTAATCGTAATACCACGTTCTTTTTCCTGCTCCATCCAGTCGGTGGTAGCTGCACCTTCGTGTACTTCGCCTATACGGTGAATCATGCCGGTGTAGCGCAAAATGCGCTCCGTAGTAGTGGTTTTGCCGGCATCGATGTGAGCGGCAATACCAAAGTTTCTTTGAAGTTTGAGATCGGCCATAACGGTCGTTTTATTGAATTTGTGAGGTTGCCCTTAAATTTTCGAGGCGCAAAGGTAACGGGAATACACTATTCGGAAGTAAGGCGTTGTGAATAAATTGTAAACATGATGGTACTATAATGCCTGCAAAACACCATAATAGGCATCAAGATGAATAAATCAGCTTCTAACACCGACTATGTTAAACTGTGATTTTAATGCCGGCTTAGCCTTAACCTTAATCTACATTCGCTCGGGCACTTGTATACCCAACAACCCCATACCGTTTTTGATAACAGTGGCTGTAAGGTGGCACATTGCCAGCCGTAGGGCCTTTTTTTGCCCGCTTTCGGCATTAGCCACTTTATGCTCTGTATAAAACGAGTTGTACATTTTGGCCAGGTTATAAACATAGTTGGCTACCACCGAAGGGTCCATTTGGGCGCAGGCTTCTGCTACGCTGCAGGGAAATTTCTCCAGGTGAACAAGTAATTGTTTTTCCAGCGGAAACAGGTTATCGCTTGCGCCCATTTCTGCACCGGCAACCTCGCCCACCTTGCGCAGTACCGATCGGGTGCGGGCGTAAGTGTATTGAATGAACGGACCAGTATTTCCGTGAAAGTCAATGCTTTCCTCGGGGTTAAACACCATACGCTTTTGCGGATCAACCCGAAGCAGGAAGTATTTAAGCGCTCCCATTCCAAGAGTATGGTACAATTCTTTCAATTCTTCTGGTTGAAAGCCATCTACCTTGCCCAATTCGGCCGTTTTAGCAGCGGCCACCTGCTCCATTTCGTCGCACAGGTCGTCAGCATCTACCACGGTACCTTCACGGCTTTTCATGCGGCCGCTTGGCAAATCTACCATGCCGTAACTCAGGTGCTGTATGCCTTTGGCAAATGGCATTCCCAGCTTTTTGCATATAAGTTGTAGCACCTTCATGTGATAGTTCTGCTCATCGGCTATTACATACAGGCTTTGCTCCATGGGAAAATCCTTGTACTTGAGACGCGCAAGGCCAATATCCTGAGTAATATATACGCTTGTACCATCTTTGCGCAGCACCAGTTTTTCGTCGAGCCCCTCATCGGTAAGATCTATCCATACACTGCCATCCTCTTTTTTGTAAAAAATACCCTTACCTAACCCTTCTTCTACAAAGTGCTTACCCAGCAGGTATACCTCGCTTTCGTAGTAGGTTTTGTCAAAATTGCTGCCAATGCGGCTGTAGGTTTGGCTAAAGCCATCGTACACCCACCTGTTCATCATTTCCCAAAGCGCTATCGTTTCTGTATCGCCTAATTCCCATTTGCGCAGCATTTCGCGCACTTCCTTCATGAGCAGCGTATCGTTTCGGGCAATATCCTTAAGGTCAGCAGCCAGTTCGGTGCGTTTATCGGCCGGCAAATCAGCCTGCTGCATATTTTGCCAAATGGCCTTAGCCTTTGCCAGCGCTTGTTCGTCAAGCCCATCGGGTATTTGGCCGGCCAGCAAAGCATCTAACAGCGGTTGAGCTTCGTCTCTCAGTGCATTTTCAAACTTTACATAATAGTCGCCCACAAAATGGTCTCCCTTGGCGCCTGCACTTTGCGGAGTAGCGCCGTTGGCAAACCTTTGCCAGGCCAGCATGCTTTTGCAAATGTGTATGCCCCGGTCGTTTACCACACAAGTCTTCCACACATCGTACCCATTGGCCTTGTAAATTTCAGCCACGCTCCATCCTAAAAAGTTGTTGCGCAGGTGACCCAAATGCAGGGGTTTGTTGGTGTTGGGAGATGAATATTCTACCATCACCCGAAGTCCGTTAGGCGCTGCAAAACCATAGCCGCTATTTGCGCTGTTAGCCTGTAAAAAACTGAACAAGTATGTATCGGCAACCGTAATGTTCAGAAAGCCCTTGATAACATTATATGCTGATACCACATCGCCATGGTTGGCCTGCAACCAGTTGCCCAACTCGTTTCCAAGTTGGTCAGGCGCCTTACGAACCAATTTAACAAAAGAAAAAAGCACGAGGGTATAGTCGCCCTCAAACTCGGGCTTTGTATCGTTTAGGGTAAGATCGGCAGAGGCCAAGTCAAGACCATATAAGGCTTTGATGGCTTTGGATCCTATCTCTTTTAAAAATTGCTCGATTTGCATATCTCGGCTGGTTTGGCACCCGGCAAAGTAATCAGTGGCCGGTGGGCGGCAAATGTATTGCAATCGGGCTACCTTTGCCGCCTTTGCCCTATGGTGTCGCGTTTGGTTATCAGGTTGCTCAATTGGTTTTACCCGTTTTTTGCCCGGCTTATGCCCGTGCAAACTTTTCGCTATGCTGCCTGCGGTGCGGGCAATACCGCCCTTAGCATCTTTATCTTTTTCATAAGCTACAATTTCATTTTCAAGAAGCAAGTTGTACATCTTCCGTTCATAGCTTTTGAGCCGCACATTGCGGCCATGATACTGTCGTTTGTTACCACCTTTCCCATAGGTTTCTACCTTGCCCGCAATGTGGTATTTTCAGGCAGTTCGCTGCGTGGCCTCAAGCAGCTGTTTCGCTACTTTGCCACAGCTATAGGCAGTATAGTACTCAACTATATTAATCTTAAAATTTTAGTGGAATTGCTGCACATTTATCCCACCATTGCGCAAATGCTAAACGTGGTGGTAGTGGTCACATTCAGCTACCTCATGCAAAAGCATTTTGCCTTTAAAAAGCACAGTACCAGCGGGGCATAGGCGCTATATTTTAATTGGATACAGGGCTATCTGGCAGCATGTAGTTGATAGGCGCCATGAATCCCTTATTTATGCAAAGCTTACTTGCAGATATTAACTGACATACAAGGATGAGCAAGGCGGGCTGTTGGCAAGGAATTATTTCTGCTCCCACACCAAGGCACTGGCGCCCAATATAGCTGCATCACTTTCCTTCAGCAGGCTGAAGATGAGTCTAATCTTATTTCTGAATATAGGCAGCAAGTTTTCTTCCATGTGTTCGCGTACCGGCTTCATAAGCAGTTCACCTGCCTTTGTAGGTCCTCCAAACAAAATGATTGCCTCCGGCGAAGAGAACATAACAAAGTTGGCCAATGCCATACCTAAAATCCTGCCAGTGTACTCAAAAACTTCAATGGCTAATTCATCGCCTTGCTTAGCACATTCGTAAATGTGGTAGCTCTCCAGTTCCTCTACAGGATAGTTGCGCAGCAGCGAAGTTTTATTGCTATGTTTTTCCAGCAGTTCCAGCGCGGTAAGGCGCATGCCTGTAGCTGAGGCATAGGTTTCGAGCGAACCATGGGCGCCGGTACCCCAGTGCAATCTACCACCAGGTATTATGATGGTGTGCCCAAGTTCGCCGGCAAAACCGTCGTGACCGTAAATAAGCTGCCCGTTGGCAACAATGCCACTGCCCACACCTGTACCCAGCGTAATAAGAATAAAATCTTTCATACCACGGGCGGCGCCATACATCATTTCTCCCACCGCTGCCGCATTGGCGTCGTTGGTAAGCGAGGCTGGCAGGTCAAACTTTTCCTGGAGCAATTTGGCCAGGGGTACAATACCCTTCCAAGACAGGTTAGGGGCATATTCCACCGTTCCCTTGTAGTAGTTGCCATTTGGGGCACCTACACCTATGCCTTTTATTTCAGCCATGCCACCTACCGATTCAATAGCGGGCTGAACGGCAATGAACAATTCATCAATAAACCCCTTGGCAGAGGCCTTTTTTTTGGTTGAAATGGCGCCACGGTATAGAATATTTCCACGGGTGTCAACAATGCCAAATTTGGTATTTGTTCCTCCTATATCAATCCCAATTGCGTATTGCTTGCCGGCCGAAATTACTTCTGTCATATAACATATAAGATGCGTTGTTCCTAAAGGTTTTTTCGTCAGAATGCTGAATGGGTACAAATGTCATCGGCAATTCCCAACTAATTAAAATCAGAAATTGCCTTATCAGCCCAACTTAATGTCCGCCCGAAACTGCCTGGTCAAAGTCGATTCCCTGATGCTTTAGCGTACGCTGCAATTTAATAGCCAAAAATGCGAGGAAGGCAAAGCAGGCCGCTGCCACCAGGTACGAATGATGCAACCCAAAGGCACCATCGCCCACGGCACCCTGCAACGGCGGAATAATGGCGCCACCCAATATCATCATAATGAGCAGGGCCGACCCTTCGCTGGTATATTTACCCATACCTCCTACACCCAGCGAAAAAATACAGGGCCACATAATCGAGCAGCACAATCCGCCCGATACAAATGCGAAAACCGATATATAGCCGGTAGTATATGTACCAAGAATCATACACCCTGTAGCGAGCAATGATAAGGTGAGCAATGTTTTTACAGGCTTTTCCTGGCCAAAGAAGAAAGCCACCACAGCCACGGCTATGCAAATAGCATAAGGAAAAAGATCGGTTATGTCGTTACCGTAAATATAGTTGACCAATAAAATGACGGCAAATGCAACAAAAGGCACCACTATGGTTGCAATTGTTTTAGCCATTCCTTTCAGGTTGAACACGCTTATGGCGCCGGTCCACCTACCTATCATAAGGCTACCCCAGTATAGTGATATGTAATTCGAAATCTCGCTTTCATCCAGGCCGGTGGCATTAAAATAACCAGGCTGCTTAAGAAGCGCCCCGAAATTGTTATCTATGGTTACCTCCACACCTACATACACAAAAATACCCAGCATGCCATACACAAGCTGCGGGTACTTCATAGCGCCCCATCCATGTTCATTTATCTTGGCCCTGTAATTACTGAAAAAGAGAATAGCAATAACCACCAGCATGGTTGCAATGAGCAATGGCAGTTTAGGAATAGTAGTTAGCTGGCCTACTACAATGATGGCTACAATAAGTCCCGTCATTAATAATAATGAACCCGAAGCCTTATGCGCCTTTTCAAATTCAGCTTCGCCTTTGCCTTCGGGCAACTTCGAAAACCAAAAGAAAATGGCTACCGCAGCAAACACAGCCGCTACAATCAGGTATAGGTTATTGATATTTTTTACAGTTACTTCTGCCACTTTAGCATTTACTGTACCAAACAGGAAAAAGCTAACAATTATAGGCCCCAGCGTGGTACCCAGCGAGTTGACGCCACCACCCAAATTGAGGCGGTGCGAACCTGTAGCCGGATCGCCCAGCGAAATAGCAAAAGGCTGGGCACAGGTTTGCTGCACCGAAAAACCCAACGCTACCACAAACAGGGAACCCAGGATGGCGTTGAATGACCCCGCGTTGGCGGAAGGGATAATGAGTAAAGCACCTACCACTGAAATAATGAGGCCGTAAACAATGCCCCGCTTGTAGCCTATTTTATTTATGATGTCGTAGCCAAGCATGTTGGAAACGATAAACAAGGCCAAAGAGCCAATAAAATAAGCGCCGTAAAATGCTGATCCGATAAGCTGCGACTGAAATTGAGTAAGGCTGAAGTGGGTTTTGCAAAAAGGGATCAAGATGCTGTTAGAGGCCGCAATAAATCCCCAAAAAAAGAATACAATTACCAACGTGGATAAAGCTCCATAATTGGTTGGTTGTTTGGTAGACATCATAAAGCTAAGCGATATAGTTAATGGCGGTAAATGTATAGTTTTTAGAAAGGTGAAAAATTTTTTCCTGCTTAGCCATTGGTTTTCAATATTCGCCTAAATTGTCGGCCCGTATTGCTTGTTTTTACGCCTCTTTCGCGGGTTTTTGCTCTCAAAAAATATAACTAAGGTCTTCGCATGGAAATAATACACGTAAGCGCCGAATGCTACCCGGTGGCCAAAGCCGGAGGATTGGGCGATGTGGTAGGCGCCCTGCCTAAATACCAAAACAAACTGGGGCATGTGGCCAAAGTGGTAATGCCTATGTACCGCACAAAATTCCTGTACGAAAACGAATGGGAATTGGTACACGAAAGTGGCACCAACCTGGGAAATTGGTGGTTCAGGTATGCCATCATAAAAGAAAAGACAAACAAACTTGGTTTTGACCTGTACCTGGTAGACATAAACGGCCTTCTCGACCGCGAAAAAGTATATGGCTACGATGATGATAGCGACCGTTTTATGGCCTTCCAAATTGCTGTGGTGCACTGGCTTAGCATGTGGCAGCACCACCCCAACGTGGTGCATTGCCACGACCATCATACCGGCCTCATCCCGTTTATGTTCAAGTTTTGCTACGGGCTTGATCACCTGAGGGAAATGAGAACCGTATTTACCATACACAACGGGCAGTATCAGGGGCAAATGGGATGGGACCGTAGAAACCTGATTCCCGCGTTTGATGAATGGAAAAGCGGACTGCTCGACTGGAACAATACCATTAACCCCATGGCGGCTGCCGTAAAATGTGCCGACAAAGTAACCACCGTAAGTTGGAGCTACCTGCAGGAATTGCGCCATACTGCGGCAGGCCTGGAGTGGCTGTTTGAATACGAAAAGGGCAAATGCTTCGGCATTTTGAATGGAATAGATACTGATGTTTGGAATGCGGCCATTGACCCCCTGGTGCCGCACAAGTTTGACGCCAAAACGGTAACTAAAGGAAAACAGAAAAACAAGGAACTGCTATGCACCAACTTTGGCCTGGACCCGAAAAAACCCCTGTTTATATTTATTGGCAGGCTGGTAAGCGAAAAAGCGGCCGACATATTGCCTACCGTATTAGGCGAAAGCGTGGAACAACACCAGGGCAACCTCAGTTTTCTGGTACTGGGCAGTGGCGATCCGCAGGTCGAAAGCGAATTGGCCAGCCTGGCGGCTCTGCTACCTGCACATATTAATTGTTATATAGGTTACAATGAAGCTTTGGCACACCATATGTATGCGGCCGCCGACTTTTTGCTCATGCCTAGCAGGGTTGAGCCCTGTGGCCTTAACCAAATGTATGCTCTGCGTTATGCGACCGTTCCCATGGTACGCAATACGGGCGGGCTTCGCGATACCGTAATAGACATTGCCGCACCCGAATTTGCCGGTTATGGGCTGGTGTTTGAAAACGCTACTGTATGGGATGTAAATCAAAGCATAAACCGTGCCATGGGGTGGTATTACGACCGACCTGATATATTGGAAGCGGCACGAAAAAAAATGATGGCGATAGATAATAGCTGGGAAAGCAGCGCACAACAATATATTGACGTATATTCATCGTAGCCTTTCATCTTCTTGATCGTTAAAACCAAAAAACAGATTGCCGCTATGAAATCCAAGTATTTAGGAACCCGCAACAGTAACCGACTAAACAGTTATAAAATGGCACAATCAACCATTGCAGTTATTCTGGGCGGCGGCGCCGGCACCAGGCTATACCCCCTGACGGCAAGTAGAAGCAAGCCGGCAGTACCTATTGCAGGCAAGTACCGGCTGGTGGATATACCCATCAGTAATTGCATTAACAGCAACATTAACCGCATGTGGGTGCTAACGCAGTTCAACAGCGCCTCACTAAACAAGCACATCAAGAACACCTACCAGTTCAGTGCATTCAGCAGTGGATTTGTAGACATATTGGCCGCCGAGCAAACGCCCGACAACCCCAGTTGGTTTCAGGGCACGGCCGATGCGGTGCGCCAAAGCCTGCGGCATATTCAACAGCACGATTCCGAATATATCCTCATCCTCAGCGGCGATCAGTTGTACCAGATGGACTTCCAGGAAATGATTGATAACCACCGCGAATGTGGCGCCGATATTAGCATTGCCACCATACCCGTTGGCAGTCGCGAAGCAACGGAGTTTGGCATTATGAAGGTAAACGATGAAAGCCTTATTGCCTCCTTTGTGGAGAAGCCTAAAGTAGATGTGCTTAGTGAGTGGGAAAGCGACACCGGCGATGCAATGCGCAGCCAGGGCCGTATTTACCTCGCTTCTATGGGCATTTATATTTTCAACCGCAAGTTGCTTTTCGACCTGCTGCTGGAAGAATTTAAAGAAAGTACCGATTTCGGCAAAGAGATTATGCCCCATTCTATTGAAAAGTACAAAGTGGCTAGTTACCAGTACGAAGGATACTGGACCGACATTGGGAACATCTACTCATTTTTTGAAGCCAACCTGGCACTTACTTTGGATTTGCCGCCCTTTAACCTATTTGATAATACCCAAACGATTTATACCCGAGCACGCATGCTGCCGCCAGCCAAAATAAGCGGCACTACCCTGGAAAAGACCATCATTGCCGAGGGGAGTATTATTCTGGCAAGCCGTATTGAGAACAGTGTGGTAGGCATACGCAGCAGGATAGGCCATGGTACCACCATGATTAGCTGCTATATGATGGGAAGCGACTTTTACGAAACCATTGAACAAATTGCAGGCGATCAAACCAAAGGAATGCCCCTGATTGGCGTGGGTGAAAGGTGTTACCTGAAAAACTGCATCATTGACAAAAACGCCCGCATAGGCAGCGACGTACGCATTATTGGTGGCGACCACCTGGAACCCGGCGATCACTCGCTTTACACCGTGAAAGATGGTGTGGTTGTCATTAAGAAAAATGCGTTAATACCGAATGGGTTTTCGCTCTAAAGACATTTGTAAGCAAAGAATAAAATGGCCACCCATGTAATAAGGTGGTCATTTTTGTTGACAGACGGATATGGCCTATAATTTAGTATTTGAGATATACTTGTTTATAAAATATACGGGCGTTAATGTAAAATATACACATTATCAGTTTTTTTTCATTACTTGCCCTGCTTTCCATTTCGTAATTGCGTAACGAAAAAACAACGATTGCTATGGCACTTGGCACTGCAGCTGCAAAAACGGGTTCGGCCAGCAAACCCATGCTTTCCTTCTGGCAAATCTGGAATATCAGTTTTGGATTTTTGGGCGTGCAAATTGGTTATTCGCTTCAGAATGCCAATACAAGCCGGATACTATCGGCCATAGGCGCCGACCCGCATCACCTGAGTTTGTTTTGGCTTGCTGCCCCGGTAGCCGGCCTCATTGTGCAGCCAATTGTTGGGCTTAGCAGCGACAAAACATGGACCCGCCTCGGGCGCCGTATTCCCTTCATTCTCGGCGGGGCATTTGTTTCGGCAGCGGCCATGTTCTTTATGCCCAATAGCGAAAACTTTGCTTACCTGCTGCCACCTCTGTTTTTTGGTGCCACCATGCTACTGCTTATGGATACATCGTTCAACGTAACCATGCAGCCCTTCAGGGCACTGGTGAGCGATATGGTGCCTGAAAAGCAGCGCAACCTGGGCTACTCGGTGCAGAGCTTTTTGATAAATGCAGGAGCAGTTGCAGGCTCGCTGCTCCCCTTCATTCTTACATCGGCAGGGATTGCCAACGAGCCGGGCACAGGCCAAAAAGTAGCCCCCACCGTAATTTGGTCGTTTTACCTAGGGGGTGGCGCGCTGCTGCTGTCGGTATTATGGACCTCTTTCAGAACCAAAGAATATCCGCCCGATGAATACCGCAAATACAATGGCATAGGAGAAGAAACGCAAACCAAAATGAGTTTTGGCACCTTGCTCAAAAACATACCTCCCACCATGTGGCAGTTGGCTGTAACGCAGTTTTTCAGCTGGTTTTCGTTGTTCTTAATGTGGGTATATACCACGCAGGGCATTGCCCAGCACATTTGGGGAACTACCGATGCCACCAGCAAAGATTTTAATGAGGCTGGTAACTGGACGGGGGTAATTTTTGCTGCATACAGCATTTTTGCGGCTCTCTATTCGCTTGTGCTTACTCGGCTGGCCAACAGCTTTGGGCGCAAAAACACCTACATAGTATCGCTCATTTTTGGAGGGCTGGGCCTACTTTCTATGGTGTTTATTCACGACAAGTACCTGCTATTTGCCTCCATGGTTGGTGTAGGCATAGCCTGGGCTGCTATTTTGGCAATGCCCTACGCCATATTGAGTGCCACGCTGCCTCCCAGCCAAACGGGTGTGTACATGGGCATTTTCAATGCCACTATTACCATACCTCAAATAGCGGCAGGCCTGCTGGGTGGCGTAGCCCTCAGCCTGCTGGGCAATAATGCCATCAACATGATTGGTCTTGCCGGTGTATCTATGGCCCTGGCTGGTATTTTGGCTAAATTTGTTATCAAATCGGAGGCCTGACAAGTGCCTCGGTAAAACCTGGTTATTATGAAAAAAGTAGTTTCCATCCTGCTGCTGGCGATTGCCTGCTGCCTTGGTGAAGTGGTATGGGCACAGCCCGCCACCTACCCTACCCACTGGTGGACCGGCATGCGCTGGAATAAGGTGCAAGTGCTGGTGCATTCGCCCAATATTGGCGCTAACAATAGCGTGTCGCTATCGTATGGGGGCGTAAAGCTGTTGAGCAGCAAAAAAACCGAAAGCCCCAACTACTACCTGGTAAACCTGGAAATACTGCCTACCGCCAAACCCGGAACGATTAAACTTAAGTTTGCCGGCAGCAATGCCCAAACGATTAACTTTACCTTGAAGCCGCGCCGCACAGGCCGTGGCACCGAGTTTGCTAAAGGCGTTACCAGTACCGACCTGGTGTACCTGATAATGCCCGACCGATTTGCCGATGGCGACCCATTAAACAACATTATTGCCGGCTATAAAGACACTATTTGCAACCGCGCCGATCCTTCTGCCCACCATGGAGGCGATATTCAAGGGGTGATTAATAACCTTCACTATCTGAAAGAATTGGGCGTAACCAGTGTATGGATGTGCCCGGTTACTGAAAACGATATGCCCTGGGCGGTGGAACCTGGCGGCTCCATAAGTGGCTACCACGGATATTGGATTACCAACCACTACCAGATAGACAAGCGATATGGCGGCAACGAAGCCTATAAAAAACTGGCAGCCGAAGCTCATAAGCTTGGCATGAAGATTATTCAGGATGGAGTGTACAACCATGTAGGCGACCACCACCTCCTGTTTACCGACAAGCCCTTTGCCGACATGTTCAACAACTGGAGCAGCTACACCGGCAGCAACCACCGCGAAGAAGCAGTGTTTAGCCCCTACGTGTCGGGCGCCGACAAGAAAGTGATGCTGGACGGATGGTTTACCCCTCACCTGCCCGACGTAAACCAGCGCAATCCGGTAATGGCAAACTATCTTATTCAGAACGTGCTGTGGAGCACAGAAGAATTTGGTGTGGATGGCTGGCGAATAGATACGTATAAATATTGCGACGAAACTTTTTTGAACCGCATAAACGATGCTATGCTGGCCGAATATCCCAACCTGACTGTGTTTGGAGAAGCGTGGTGCAACACGGTGCCGGGCAGCGCTTATTTTGTACGCAATAATTTGAGCGTACCTTTTAAACACAACCTGCAAGGCACTACCGATTTTCCCATGCAAAGCGCTATGCTGGCCACCCTTAATGAAGACTTTGGCTGGACCAATGGTGTAAACAAACTGTTTGGCACCCTTAGCCAGGATGTACTGTACAAAGACCCGCTGCGCAACTGCATTTTTCTGGACAACCACGATATGGACCGCTATGTAACTATGATAGGCGGAGATATGAAAAAGTACAAAATGGGAATGGCCCTGCTGCTTACACAACGCGGCATACCCCAACTTTACTTTGGCGCCGAAATTTTTATGAAAAACATAGATGTAAATGGCGATGGAAAAAAGCGCAACGATTTTCCCGGGGGCTTTGCCGGCGATGCCCCCAATAAGTTTACTGCCGCAGGACGTACAGCCGAAGAAAACGAAGCCTTTAATTATGTAAAAGCGTTGGCCAATTTCCGCAAAACATCGGCAGCCCTGGCTAACGGCAGTACCCACGACTACCTGCCCCAAAACGGTTTGTATGTATATTTTCGTAAGGCGCCAAACCAAACGGTAATGGTGGTGGTAAACAGCAGCAAAGAAGAGAAATCTGTATCCCCTTCTGCTTACTCCGATTTTACCAAACTGTATAACAATGCACGCGAGGCGGTAAGCGGCACACAACAGGCAGTGAATGCCACGTGGACGGTGCCTGCACAAACCGCATGGGTGTTGGAACTGAAATAGAAGGAAACGCTGTATTATTTGGAAAAGCCATAATTACCTATAGCAAGCGTGGCTTTTTTGTGTGACCACAATAAGATTCTTATGGCCACTGGCAAAGGCACCTATACTATCCATCATTTGCTAATTAGCTCCAACTGTGCTCCACAAACTGCGCTTGTTGCCCATAGGCGTGTAATTTGCCGGCCATGGAGGTGGCTACTAACAAAGGCGGGCAAGTAATTGCGGAATGGATGCAGCGCAAAGGCATGCATCCATTTGCCTTTCAGCAACAAACCTGGGAATATATAAGTGCCGGCCTTAGTGGATTGGTGAATGCCCCCACCGGTTGTGGCAAAACGTTTTCTGTTTTCCTGGGTAGTATTATCCAGTTTATTGATGGCCACCCTACCGACTGGAATAAGCGTAAGCACAACGGCCTGCAATTATTGTGGGTTACGCCCCTGCGGGCCCTGGCTAAAGACATTGCCCGGGCCATGCAGGAAGTGGTAAACGAGCTTGGCCTGCCCTGGCATATAGGCATTCGCAATGGCGACACCCCATCGGCGGAGCGCCAAAGGCAAAAAAACCGGATGCCCGAGGTGTTGGTAATAACCCCCGAAAGTCTGATGCTGCTGCTGGCCATGAAGGGGCACCGAGATTTTTTTAAAGACCTGCGCATAATAGCCGTGGACGAATGGCACGAGCTACTAGGCAGCAAAAGGGGTGTGCAGGTGGAGTTGGCAGTGGCTTATTTAGTCAGCCCCACCCAAACCCTCCCCGCAGAGGAGGGTACGCGACCTCTGATTTGGGGCATAAGCGCCACTATTGGCAACCTGAAAGAAGCAAGAGATGTATTAATGTGGCCGCTGGTGCATATGGGCGTACCCACCCCTGTGATTGTGAAAGCCAACATGGACAAATGTATAGCTGTTCATACGATTATACCCAATGAAATAGAGAAATACCCATGGGCTGGTCATTTGGGCATAAAGCTTATTGAGAAGGTAATACCCATTATTGAAAGGAGCAACACTACGCTCATTTTCATAAACACCCGCGGTATGGCGGAGCGCTGGTACCAGGGATTACTGGATGTGGCCCCGCAGCTGGCAGGCGCCATTGCCCTACACCACGGCAGCATAGAACAAGAGCTGCGTCTGTGGGTGGAAGATGCCCTGCATACCCAAAAATTGAAGGCTGTGGTAGCTACGGCAAGCCTTGACCTGGGCGTTGATTTCAGGCCGGTAGACACCGTTATCCAGGTAGGCTCGCCCAAAGGGGTAGCCCGCTTTTTGCAGCGGGCAGGCAGGGCCGGCCATCAACCGGGTGAAGTGAGCAACATTTACTTTTTGCCAACCCATTCGCTGGAAATTGTAGAGTCGGCAGCTTTGCAGCAAGCCATAACCGTTGGCGAAATGGAAAGCCGGGACCCCTTACAGCTCTGCTTTGATGTGCTTATCCAGTTTTTGTGTACACTAGCAGTAGGCGATGGCTTTAAGCCTGATGAGGTGTTGCCGCTCGTAACAGCAACCAACTGCTACGGCGATATCCAGAAGGGGGAATGGGAAGAATGCCTGCTGCATATTACAAAAGGGGGCAGGGCCTTTACACAATACGATGAGTTTCACAAAGTGGAGGTGCTACAGGGTGTGTACAGTATTCGCAACAGACGAATTGCCATGCGGCACCGTATGAGTATTGGCACTATTGTAAGCGATGCCATGATGAAGGTGAAAATGCTGCATGGCGGCTATGTAGGGCATATAGAAGAATGGTTCATTAGTCGCCTGCAGCCCGGCGATTTGTTTACGCTGGCCGGTCGAAATCTGGAGTTGGTAAGCATTAAAGACATGACGGTACTGGTGCGCAAAAGCACCTCCAAAAAATCTATTGTACCCAGTTGGATGGGTGGACGTATGAGCCTAACCGCCAACCTGGGCAAAGTGCTTCGCGACACCTTCAGCCAGGCCCACAAACTACTCCAACCCTCCGCAGCCTCAACCTTATCCTCAGCCTTAGCCCCAACCTCTCCAGAACTCACCTCCCTCATTCCTCTCTTTCAACTTCAGGCCGAACTGTCGCACATACCACAAAGCAACGAACTCCTGATAGAACACCACGAAAGCAAAGAAGGCTTTCATTTGCTGGTATATCCTTTCGAAGGCAGGCAGGTACACGAAGCACTCAGCGCCATCATGGCCTGGCGCCTCAGCCAACTGGTACCTATTACTTTTTCCATTGCTATGAACGATTATGGTTTTGAGTTGCTGAGCGACAAGCCCATACCCGTAGATGACACCAATGTGTACGACTTGTTTGCCACCAATCTCCTGTTTGAGCACATGCAGCGCAGCATAAATAGTGTGGAGATGGCCATGCGCAAATTCCGCGATATTGCCGTTATAGGTGGCCTTGTGTTTCAGGGCATGCCGGGCGAGCAAAAAAAAGCCAGACATCTGCAAGCCGCATCGTCGCTACTGTTTAAGGTACTGCGCGATTATGACCCCGACAATGTAATGCTACGGCAGGCATTTAACGAAGTGTACGAACAGCAAATGGAAGAAGTGCGATTAAGATTGGCCTTGCAACGCATTTTGGCCAGCCGCATCGTCATTACCTGGCCGGTGCGCTTTACTCCATTGAGTTTTCCCATTATTGCCGATGGGCTTAACCGTAATAATCTTTCGTCCGAAACCTTTGAAGACAGGGTGCGCAAAATGGCAGCTGCCCTTGCCGCACAATAATTCCTTACAAGCTTTCTACCAGCCGCCGAATTATTTCGTCAAAGTATGCCGCGTTGCCCGGTCCAAACCAGTTCATGATGCGCGTTTCGTAACTGGGCATATCGTAGCGGTTGTCAGGAGTTATGTAGCCGCAATATCCTCCGTTAAAGCTTGTTACCAATAGGTGCTTTCCTTTTGAAGCTGCATACTTGTGCAAAGGCAACATCAATTCACCACCAAAATCGCAGGGCATGCCCACCATAATCAAATTGCCCAGCATCAACGCTTTTACTTCCATTGGATAATTGCCGTAAAACCTGCTCCACATCCATGGCCTGAAGCGCCAGTTTTTAGCAATGCGCCACTGCGGTTCACGCATTTCCAACGGAAGGGTTATGGTGCGCAAAAAAGGAACGTCAAGGTTACCCATTTCATTTGTATCACCAAGTTGTGCTTGTGCCAGCCCGTTGGCCATAAAACGGAGTTGAGCCCAATCGGTACCTCCGGGCTCCACCGGCCCCATGCTGCCCACCGCGCCTGCCATAAACATAGCAAAGTCCTGGTTTTCTTCAAGTGTTTTGCTAAATAACCCGGGATAATCGGCACTCAGCTGCATCACGGTATCGCTAAGGGTGGTGGCATGGGCGGCAAAACTGTGCAAAGAAGCCCTTATGCCATCGTTGCGCTTCAAATGAAGTGATTGCATTACAGAAAACTCAGCAGCGGTATCGCCAAGTACCCGGTTGTTTACAAAGGCCGGCAAATCCTTTTCGCTAAACCGGGCGCTTGAAGGCAATGCAGCCCTTCGGGCCAGGTAAATGCACTGAATAATTTGTGCCACCAGGTTATTTACCAACTCTTGATTGTAGGTGCCGGCAAATAGCTGACCTATGTACCGTTTGCCCCACCCTCCCATACTATTGTGCGTATGCGTAGCGCCTATAAATACATCGTTCCAACTTATACCGGCAGCGCTTACGCCTTTACGCAACAATTCGGTCACCTCCGGCGGTATTATCAGCAGGTCGGCGCTCACTATTGCCGCTTTTCGATTGCCCTGCTGCAGCCAGATGGCCCGTACAAAAAGGCTGTCGTGCACCCGGCTAACAAGCTTTCCCTGCCGTTTGCCATAGCCTGCTGTGGGTACTGGCTGCGCAGGGGTAATATTTACCCGGGCCCAACCGGCCAGTAAAACAGAATCGGAAGAAGAACCCACAGGCACTCTGGCAAGACTATCGAGCCTTTGTTGCATACGGGCATACCATTCGGTTTGGTTTACCGGCGTTCTGTTTACTGTGGTAATAAAAAAGGGTACGGCAAGCAGCAGCACCAATAGAATAGCCAACAACCCTTTAAGAATTCTGCGCACCCACCTCATACTTTCATCAATTAATGTAGCAAAATAAGCAGCAGCCAATTAAATAGTTGCGCATGCAATTTGGGCCATTTTGGCAAAGTGCAGTAACTTTAATACATGCATAAAGTACTTACTCTTATTGCTGCATGTACCATAGGAGTCGTGGTTGCCCAGCCTGTTCAAATTTCCAATCTGATGGTTGCCAACCCGGCTAGTCAAACCCTTTTTACCGGCATTGAAAACCACTTGCTGCTTTCTCCAACCGGCCTTATTTCTTCAGTAAAAACCAGCAGTGGCGCGGCGAGGTTGAGCAATGACACTGTTTATATTGACTTGTCAATCACTGGCACCATCACCCTTTCGCTGGTTAGAGCCGAGGGCCAGGATGATTACACATACCACGCAAAGTTGCTACCCGAAATGAAATTTGGCCTGGAGGGGCATCCACAGGGCATCATTTTGCTGCAACGATTTCAACAGGGGCAAAAGTTTATCATACAGCCCGATGAAGATGGCTATTGGGCAGGCAGGCGTATCGATCGCTTCATGGCTGTGGTAAACAATGCAACGGTAATGAACGAAGGAAACGCTACTTCGCAACAGCTTGCTACTGCCATAAGGGGTAGCCAGCGGGGCAGAGTATTACAGATAACATTGATTGAAATGTACAACGAACGCACCGGGCGCCACGAAAGCATTAAAACCACTTTGCGCATACCCGTTCAATAACAGCAATGCCCCCTTACATATCCCTCCTAGCTGGGCGAAATACCCCAACTTTACCGCCCCTATGCAACAAGGCTTTACATGGCATGGCAATACGTTTTGGCTAAGCAGCCAGCGGGCCATGTATTGGGAAGAAACCAAAACCCTGATAGCCAGCGACCTGCACCTGGGCAAGAGTGGTCATTTTAGAAAAAACGGCATAGCCGTTCCGCAAGAGGTAATGAAGCAGGACCTGATGCGGCTTTTCGATTTACTGCAGCATTTTGGGCCCAAACGCCTGTTGGTTGTGGGCGATCTTTTTCACAGCCATGCCAATAAGGAGCTCGATTGGTTTTTGCGGTGGCGAAACGACCTACCGCTATTGGAAATATTGCTCATACAAGGCAACCACGACATTTTGAAGAGTGATTGGTACCAGGCGGCTGGCATAGAGGTAGTGGAACATTGGAGCCAGCGTAGCATTGGCTTTGCGCACGAGCCACCTTCAAAGGCGGAACCAATTTCCTGCCATCCGTTGGTTTGCGGTCACATTCACCCCGGCATTTCTATTAGCGGGCCCGGCCGGCAGCACTTGCGCATGCCTTGCTTCTATTTTGGCAACATGCAGTGCATCCTTCCGGCCTTCGGATTGTTCACAGGCACACATCCCATTAAACCAAGACGAACAGATGTTGTTTTTGCCATTGCCGACAAACAGCTTATTCGCCTTTGATCCATCCTATGCTACGCATTGCTTACCACCCCATATATGCGCATCCTTTGCCCGAAGGGCATCGCTTTCCGATGCAGAAATATGAGCTGATACCGGGGCAATTGCTGCACGAAGGCGCCATTTCGCAAAAGAACCTGTTTGCACCGGCGCCTTGCCCGGAGGAGATTATCCTTTGGACGCATGACGAGAACTATTGGCATAGCCTGAAAAACCTGGAATTAACCCCGCAGCACATACGCAGTATTGGCTTTCCACTAAGCGAGCAATTGGTAAGCCGCGAACGCATCATAACCCAAGGCACGATTGATTGCTGTCATTTTGCTTTGCAACATAGCGTATCGCTTAATGTAGCCGGGGGCACCCACCATGCCTTTGCCAACCGCGGCGAGGGCTTTTGCCTGCTGAACGATATGGCAGTGGCGGCCAATTACCTGCTGCAAAAGAACCTGGCCAGCCAAATATTGATAGTGGACCTGGATGTGCACCAAGGCAACGGAACGGCAAAACTTTTTGAAAACGAGCCGCGCGTTTTCACCTTTAGCATGCATGGTGGGCACAACTATCCTTTCATAAAAGAAACAAGCGACCTTGACATACCGCTGGAAGATGGCACCAACGACGAAACCTACCTGAACTTGCTAAGTGACCACCTTACCAGATTGTTGAGTAGGGGAAAACCCGACTTTGTATTCTTTTTGAGCGGGGTTGACATTTTAGCCACCGACAAATACGGAAAGCTGAAAGTAACCCTGGAAGGCTGCAGGCAGCGCGACCGTATTGTATTTGAAGCCTGCCGGCAAAATGGATTGCCTTGTGCCGTGGCTATGGGCGGTGGTTATAGCCCCGATGTACGCATCATTGTGGAGGCACATTGTAATACGTTTAGAGAGGCGAAGCGGGTGTTTGAGTTGTGAGTTGTGGGTTGTGGGTTGTGGGTTCGGAACTTTGAAACACTTGAACATTCAAACTCCTAAACTATACTATCCTCCCCCATCCTTCCACATCCACAGGTGCATGCAAGCATAAGTACGGTAGGGGCTCCAGCGCTGGGCAATCTTTTCTAGCTTTTGCGTCAATTCGCGTGGTGTTTTGTACCGTGGCTTGTATAATTTAATCATAGCTTGTTTTAAACCGAGGTCGCCGCTGGAAAAAACGTCTTCGCGTGCCAAGGTAAACATCAGGAACATCTCTGCCGTCCAGCGGCCTACTCCTTTTATTTGCGTGAGGAATTCAATCACTTCCTGGTCGGTTAAGAAAAAAAACGATTCGAAGCGGATCTGGTAGGTTGCAAAAAAATCGGCCACGTGGTGCACATAAGTAGCCTTGGCATGGCTAAGGCCAATGGAGCGGAGCGTTTGGTATGGCACTTTCAGAACCTGCTCTGCCGAGGGCTCATATCCATCAAACAGGCTGAGGAAGCGACCATGAATAACCTGGGCTACCCGGGTGCTTAGCTGCTGACTCATGATAGAAGTCATAAGCCTGGCAGCCACCTCGGTATGAAAGGAAAGCACCAGTGGCTCGGGGCCCAAAATGGGGGCCAATTTTTTATCGACAGAAAGATGATACAGGTAGCTCATAATTGCGCCATGTAAGATACGGAACGAATGCCCCATATTCGCATGTATGGCCCGCGAATTATACGTAACAGCTGATGGCTCACACTCGGTAAATGATGCTGAAAAGGGTATTTCTTTTCACAGCCGGTTTGGCGCTTTGCAGGAAAGCAAGCACATTTTTATTGAAGCAGGGCTAATGCCGCATTTGCACCGTAAGCAAACCACACATATATTGGAAATGGGGTTTGGCACCGGCCTGAATGCATTTTTAACACTTTCGGAAAGTATTCAGAAAAACCAATCGATTTGGTACGATACAATAGAAGCCTTTCCCCTACCCCCCGAAATTTGGCAACGGCTCAATTTTGCAGAGGTGAGCGGCCAACAGGCACTGCAGTCGTTGTTTCTAAAACTGCACGAAGCCGCATGGAGCCAACCGGTTTCCATTACCGGAACGTTCACGATATTCAAGCATCATTGCAGCCTGAAAGCGTTTGAAGCAAGTCGGCAGTTTGATATAGTATATTTTGATGCATTTGCGCCCGAAGACCAGCCCGAACTGTGGACTGAGGAATCATTCAGAACCATTGCCCGGATGATGGCGCCCGGTGCCGCCCTTGTTACCTATTGCAGCAAAGGAGCTGTGCGCAGGGCACTTATAGCTGCGGGACTGCAAGTAGAAAAACTGCCAGGACCAGCCGGTAAACGAGAAATAGTACGGGCAACCAAAAAAACCGAATAGTGTACTTATCTACCTGTACTTAGCCTACAAATTGTTGTGATCAAACCTGGGCATTTGCATTACCTGCCGCCGTACATAGCGGAACACCCAGACAAAACTGCCTGCGAGAAACAAGTAATATACGCCATGCCAAACAGTAATTTGCTCATCCAGAAACAGGTAGCCCATCTTGATGCCAAACAGCGTTTGCACCATCATCCACAAGAGCACCATGCTCATGGACCTAACAATAATTGCCAGAAACTGACGGACTTCCTGTTCCATAATTGTAGCTATTTACCATGCCTAACAAGCTGGCCAACCTTTGGTTGTGCTGCCTGCCCACCATTATGTTAGGCTTGCGCAGCCGGGCCGCCAAAATTCAAGGGTAATTCTACTTGCTCCAGGTCCTGAATATTTCCATGGGCATCTTCGAAGCGGCCAATATTTTCGTGTAAGGCTTTCATGAACCGCTTGGCATGCTGCGGCGTCATTATAATGCGGCTTTTTACCTTGCTTTTGGGCGTGCCGGGCATTACATTCACAAAATCAATTACAAACTCGGCATGGCTGTGCGTAATAATGGCGAGGTTGGCATATTGGCCTTCAGCAATTTCTTCCGTGATTTCGATATTCAACTGACCCTGATTTTGGTCGCTCATACTATTAAATTTGAACTGCAAACCTAATTGAATTTTGCTGAGCAGGCAGCTTTGGAGCAAAACCAAACACTGAAGCAAGAACTTAGCGCCCCCCAAAGCTGTAAATAACCTGAAAACGATAGTCGGTGCGGTGATTGCCTTGTATCATATCGTTGCCGCTTCCCATGGTTTCAGCATCGGGCTGCAAGGTGCGCGCCAGCCTGAACCAGACCGAAAAATTGCGGGTAATGTCATAATTGATATTGAAGTACCCCCGATAGCCTTTGCCTGAAAAAGCCGGTATGGTAAAACTATACAGCACATCGTTTTCGTAGCTGTAAATACGGCTGTTGTAGCCGTCGGTTTCAAAGTACTGCAGGCGGGCATTGAAGGAAAGTGGTTTCATCATAGGTTTGTAAAACACATCGGTGTACAGCAAAAAGCCTTGTTCGCTCTGTTTACCCCCTCTATCGTACCGCATTACTTCGGCGCGGGCCCTGAGCGTAACGGCAGGCGAAACACGGTAGCTGATATGCGTTCGCCAGTTTTGCCGGGGAATGTCTTCTGTTTCTTTGTAAGGCTGGGTAGTATTGCTGTAGTTGTAGGCTTTTGTTTCGTTGCGCAAACGCATATACATTTCCAGTTGTTTGTTGGGCTTGTAGGTTAGCTGCAGCAGGAAATCGCCGCCCTCACTTGGTCTGTCTACTCGGTACCGCACCCAGGGAAATTTGTATACATCGGCGTAGGCATCCAAACGCAAAAAGCTGAAAGGCTTTATGGAGAAGCCTGTATAAAATCCATTTTCGTTTATTGGCGAAGTACATTCTGTAAAGGCGTTGCCATACAGCGTGTAGTAGTCTTTAGACATGTTGCGATACAGCATTGAAAAATCAACGCGTTGGTTGAGGCTTGCAATAAGCCCGTGCAGTTGGGCAAAGCTCCATTTTTGGTCGGCTGCCACCTCGCCAAACACATGCACATTGCGCCAGGTGTAGGCATAATCTACACTGCCGCTGGTGAGCTTCATACCCTGAAATACAATCTGGTTGTGAGGTTCGGGGGCACGCAACAGGGGCTTGCTCAGACTGTAGTGTACCAGGTTGGCACTGGATTGAAAGCGGCCGGTACGGTAAGACACACGACCACCCAGGGTAAACTGGTCAACATTGCGGCGGTTTTCCTGTTCGGCGCTGGTTCGGTGCAGTCCATTATCCAAAATGCTCGATATAAAGTCTTCCGACTCCAGGGTATCGCGGTTTACATTGGCACTTACCTTGGTTTTGCTTACAAAGGCCGCCACCGACCATTTGCCAAAACCTAAGTTGATAGCAGCCCCCCGTTGAAAATTACTTTCGCCAGCAGAGTTGTAAGGCCTGAAAAATTCGGTTTGCCGCTTAATATTCATCACGTCCACGCTTTTTCTAAAAGCAAGACTTTGGTAGGTAAGCAGGCCCTGCCCAATGTTGAGCGAATAGTCGCCAATGGCGAGGTGCCTGATGCGCCCAATGTTGCGTACAAACAGGTGTATACTGTAAAAATCAAAACCGTATTTCTGCGCTCCTTTAAAAAACTGTTCACCGGCATCTTTATCACCCAGCATGCCAAACTGCAGCAGGTTTTTATACACATACTTGTAGCGCACAAAAATGCGTTGAGGGCTGCCGGGATAAGCAGGTGGGGTAGTGTCGTTTTTGGATACATACCCTTGCTGCTGCTCCAGCACTTGTGTGACCCTAAACAATAGTGTATGCGACCCCCCGTTGAAGCGCTGGCCAAAATCTTCGACCATACCCACCGCCGACCCCACACTTACAAATGGCTTGATGCGATTGATGGCATCAACATCCCAGGAGGGAATGGCTTGCAACTCATAAATGCTCAGCAACTTTCCCAGCAGGTCGCGGTACAAAAAGAAGTTTTTGATTTGGAGATCGGTTAAGAAGCGAAAGGGCTGAAAATCCAGTTCGCTGCAAGTATTTAGATTGATGGGTCTTTTGCGTAGTTCTTGCAGTTGCTGATAGTACGAATCGTCTTCGGTTTCCTCCTCGGTGGCCTCGCTCAGGTTTTCCAGTTGCTGCTCCAAAGTGGTGTTGGGCACCTCCTGGGCTTTAAGCACCTGGCAGGCTAAACATGCTACCAACCAAATCCAAAGCGACCGTTTCACAACAGGTTAGGGGGTTTTGTTATCGCCTAGATTCTCATTTTTTCCTCCAAAAGAATAAAGCAGTAAGATGCCTGGACTAAACCCTAGTTGAGGATGGTAGCTAGTGGCCAAATCGATTCGCAAGCTACCCAACACAAAGCCAAGCCCGGCAAAATAATTGCTGGTTTGTGTACTAATACCCAACCTTATAAAAAACTGCTTCACCAATTGATAATGCATTCCAAGGTTTACGTTGAGGTCCTGCCCTTCTTCCTGCACCAACTCGCCGCTAATGAATACGTTCTTTCCCGCATCGTAGCCAAGGCCAAATGTGTATTGTGCAGGCAATCTTTCGTCCTTCACGCCGTTCCAGGGTGGCCTAAAGGGGTTATAGGCATTAATGCCCGCACTAAACTGTTCGCTTAAGCGCATCATGAGCCCCACGCTGGCAGTAAATGCATTGGCATTGCCATAAATACCAGACTGCCTGATCTGATTATAATGAAAAGCGGCGCCTATATTAATTTTTGATGAAAGCTTTCGACCGTAAGAAAAAGATAGTTGGGATTGGTTGCTTTCGTCGAACCCAAAATAATTGCCATGCAGGCCAAAACTGCCAAGATTTGTAGGCAAGGCTGCATTAAAGGAGTATAGGTTCATTTCCTGAAGCATAAAACGCTGCTCGGCATAAGCGGCTACGGCAGGCTGGGCAAGAGAGGCCATGCTTGCAGCGTTGTAGCGGGTAGCATACACATCCAGATATTGCTGCGAGTAAGTGCCCAAACCCTGGTAGCGTGCGCCAACCGGCTGCATAATGACCTGACCAAAGCTGTGGTAGCCCAAACAGCACATTACCCACACCATCAGGATATTCTTCATCTGTAGCAGCAGTTTGGGGCGGAAATTAGGATTAATTCTTTCACTACCTATTGACGCAATGCTCAATTAATATTTGCATAAAGAGCGCCCCGCCAGAATTGCCTGTTTTCTTTATTTGGTACCTACTATCCGGCAGCCCGCTTTTGCCCGTTGTGCATGCGTTGCACTACCTTTGCCGGCATGCAAATATTGGATGGCAAGGTGGCCAGCACGGCCATAGTGGCCAAACTGAAAGAAGAAACAGCACAAAGGCTTGCAGCGGGTAAAAAAGCACCTCACCTGGCAGCCATATTGGTTGGCAGCGATGGTGCCAGCGAAACGTATGTAGCCAGCAAGGTGAGGCATTGCGAAGAAATAGGCTTCAGAAGCACCCTTGTTCGCTTGGCTAGTGATATACCCGATATTGAATTGCTAGACCAAATTGAGCGTTTTAACCAAAACGACGACGTGGACGGCCTGCTGGTGCAATTGCCACTTCCTAAGCATATTTCGGAAGCCAGGGTAATTGAGGCCATTCATCCTTCCAAAGATGTAGATGGGTTTCATCCGGTAAGCGTGGGCCGCATGGTGCAAGGGCTGCCCAGCTTTGTGCCTGCTACCCCATATGGCATTATGCTCATGCTGGAGCAATTTAATATACCTACCACAGGTAAGCATGCCGTGGTAATAGGCCGCAGCAACATTGTGGGCCGACCAATGAGTATTTTACTAAGTACCCAGCAACCACATGCTAATTGCACCGTAACGGTATGCCATAGCAAAACCCATGACCTGGGTTATTTTACCCGCCAGGCCGACCTTGTAGTGGCAGCGCTAGGCAAACCGGAGTTTCTTAAAGCCGACATGGTGAAAGAGGGTGCGGTTGTAATTGATGTAGGCATAACCCGGGTGCCCGATGCCACCAAAAAGAAAGGCTTTGCCCTGAAAGGTGATGTGGATTTTGCCAATGTGGCGCCTAAATGCAGCTGGATAACCCCTGTACCCGGCGGTGTGGGGCTAATGACCATTGGAGCACTGATGACCAATACCATGGAGGCGTGCAAAAGAAGGGAATCTATTGCATGATTTAGACAATTCAATATACTATTGCATTATTTATGCAATTTTATATTTTATTGCAGCGTCTATGCAATAAAATGTATTTTTGCCTAACTTGGGAAACTATTGGATATTAATGGCAGATGTGGTGGGTAGTGGCAAACTGCCTGCTTCACAAGTAGCAGGTACACTTCAGGAGTTATGTCCGTACCTGAATAATTATGCACCGGATAGCATCTTTTCTCCGCTCACCATTACGCTAGGCGATGAATTTCAGGGTGTGGTAGATTCAAAAAAAGCAGGCACGGAACTCATAATCAAAAGCGAAAGGTGGTTATTGGTTCATCAGGCTTCATTTCGGCTGCGTTATGTACTTTGGTACGGCCCTATAGATATGCCAATCAATACTCAAATTGCCTATGGAATGCTGGGGCAGGGTCTCACAACGGCACGCGAAATGCTTTTGAAGATGAAAAAACAAAAGAAAAACCGGTTTTATATAGGTAATGAGCAGCCGGATGAAGTGCTGAATCGGCTATTTTTTCTACATCATTCCATTACTGCTAAATGGAAGCGCCGCGACTATGAACTTGCAGGCACTTTGCTACAAACAGGCGATTATAAGGAGACCGCGATGCTGCTGGAGAAAGACATAAGCCTGGTGTGGCGGCGAAAAAACTGGCTTGGGATTGAGCAGCTGAGTACAGTGGAATGGCTAATATTGCACGAATCGAAAAAAGAAAAACCCAGTTGATATGCTGAAAGAAATAGGTGCATTTTTTGTAGCCTATGCAGCAGGCGAGCTATTGGCGCTGGCGATATTTTCAGTTGTTCGTAAAAAGTTTGATGCTACCCAAACCAAAATAGGCGTTGCGATGACCAAAGGACTTTTGGAGCGAGGAGTACTTATGATGGGCCTTGTGAACAACATGCAAAGTGTGATTACCTTTTTTGGAGCTTTGAAACTTGGAACCAGGCTAAAAGATGCCAACCAGCACCGCATTTCGAACGACTACTTTTTGGTTGGAAACCTGGCTTCGGTTGGCATTGCGATTGGGCAGTACCAACTGTACCAATATTTTTATTCTCTTTTTTAATCATCGTGGTTACTACAAAAAGCAAGTCACAAGCGGTTCTCCCGGTTATGGAGCGTTTTTACACCCTTCAGGGCGAAGGCTACCACACAGGTAAGGCAGCATATTTTATAAGGCTTGGCGGCTGCGATGTAGGCTGCCTGTGGTGCGATGTAAAAGACAGCTGGGATGCCGGTAAGCACCCGCTGTGCAAAGTGGGCGACATAGTAGCCGAGGCTTCCAGCCACCCGGGCAGGCTTGCAGTTATTACCGGTGGCGAGCCATTGATGCACAATTTGGAACCCCTAACGGCCGAATTGCACCAAGCGGGTTTTAAAAATCATATTGAAACATCGGGATCCAGCCCGTTATCAGGTAAACTAGACTGGATTTGCCTATCGCCCAAAAAATTTAAGGCGCCCCTGCCCGAAGTGGTGGAACAAGCGCATGAATTGAAGGTGGTGATATTTAACCGTAGCGACTTTGACTGGGCTAAGCATTATGCCAACAGGGTGCACACATCGTGCAAACTGTACTTGCAACCCGAGTGGGACCGCCGCGAACAAATGACCCCATTGATAGTTGATTACGTAAAGCAACACCCGCAGTGGACTTTGAGCTTGCAAACACACAAGTATATTGAGGTGCCATAGGGAAGATGACAGGTGACAGGTGACAGAAGACGGTTGATAGTTGGCAAGGAGCAGTTGGCAGGAAGAAGAAAGATTTGGCGACATAATGCTTATTAAGTAACAATGGATCAAGTAAAATATCAGCACGACTCAGTAAAACCGTTTAAGGCGGATAGTGGAAGCAAGAAGGAGCAGGTGGCATTTATGTTTGACCAAATTGCCTTTCGCTACGATTTTCTTAACCGTTTTTTAAGTGCGGGCATTGATGTAAGATGGCGTAAAAAAGCCATTGCCTTGTTAAAACCACTTAAACCCAACAAGGTGCTTGACGTGGCTACCGGCACGGCCGATGTAGCATTACTTACCTACCAAATGCTGGAGCCAAAGCCAGAAAGCATAATTGGAATAGACATAAGCGAAGGCATGCTTAGCCATGGCCGGCAAAAGATAAAAGATCGGGGATTGGGCCATGTAATTGAGTTGCAGAGCGGCGACAGCGAGGCAATAAACTTTCCTGATGCCACGTTTGATGCTATAACTGTAGCCTTTGGTGTTCGCAATTTTGCCAATTTGGAAAAGGGGTTGAGCGAGATAAGGAGGGTGTTGCGGCAGGGTGGAAAAGTGGTAATTCTTGAATTTAGCAAACCAAAAACGCTCGGAATGGCTTCGCTGTATAAACTCTATACCCGTATTATTGCACCACAGGCAGGCAAAATGATAGCCCGCAACCAGGAAGCCTACAAATACCTGAACGACAGCATTCAGGCCTTTCCGGAAGGAGAGCATTTTGTGGGTATCATGAAGAAGGTTGGATTCAATACATGCACAAGCAAAATATTGAGCTTAGGAATATGCACCATTTACAGCGGAGAAAAGTAGGTTTAGCAACAGTGCTTTGTGCTTTGTCGGTCATTTCCTTTAGTCAAAAAATATTGCACCGCGAAGAAAGGGCGAATAAGCCTTACTATTTTGGCCTTACCCTGGGCTTTGCCAGTGCTTACCTCCATCCCTCCAAGGCAACTCCATTTTTACAAAATGACAGCATACTATCGGTAGAACCCGGCCGAAGCCCAGGCTACTCAGTAAGATTATTAAGCACATTCAAACTTACCGATCGCTGGGAGTTGCGGGCAAACCCAGGGCTAATATTAGGAGTGGATCGGTCGTTTACCTACACTTTGGGCAGCAGGCAGCTGTACGAACAGGAGCAGGAAGTAAAAGTGATACAGTCCAATATTGCCACCTTTCCTTTCCATTTTAAGTTCAATAGCGATCGAATCGACAATTTTAAAGTGTACATGCTGGGAGGTATTAAATACGACATTGACCTTGCCAGCAATGCCAGTAGCCGCAACGCCGAAAACCTGGTAAAGCTGAAGAAAAGCGATTTTGGCGCAGAACTGGGCATTGGGTTCAATTTCTTTTTACCCTTTGTAACTGTTACACCCGAAATAAAATTCAGCAACGGATTTACCAACCTGCACGAGCGCGATGCCAACCTGAAGTATAGCAATGTGCTGGACAAACTATATAGCCGTATGGTCATTTTCAGCATTCACCTGGAGGAATAACAGCCGGGTGGCAAAAAACTTGCCTAATATTCGTATTCTCTTCTAAACATATTCCACCTCAGCCCAATGGTGGCAGTAGCTGTAGTGGTTCTTACACCTTCTGTTTCGTAAGGCCGGTACATGCCACTCAAGTCTACAAACAGGTTTTCCTTTACTTCGTAAGAAACGCAGCCATACAGGTTCATGCCCATACCCGGTATTCCCGAAAACATTTCATATCCATAATTGCGGCTGCGCGACTGATTTGGCTTGAGGGGGTTGCTACCAAAGTTGATGCCTGCGCTGTCCAGACCTTGTTTCCAAAAACTGGCGCGCAGGTAACCATACCATTTCTTAGCCGGCTGGTACCTAACTATAGTAAGGAATTCGCGCAGGTTAGCACCCAGCGGATGCCCAAGAGGCTGTTTGTAATGCGTATAGTTAGCCACACTGTCGTAATGAGAATAGGTGAAAGGACGTATCTGATTAAACTCAAATTGGAAATCCAGATTTTTTACGCCCAACACGTCCACATATTTTGCGCCAAGTTGCAGCCCATATTTGTTGCCCCACCAGGTTCTGTCTTCCTTCAATTCCGACAGGTTGAATTCGTCCAGCATGAGTTGGCCGTAAAACTGGAATTTTTTAGCCACATTGGCTTTAAAGTCTAACCCAATGTTTGCATTATCGGGGCTTCCGTTCTGCAATTCAATACTCCGCAAGAAAATAATAGGAACGAGATAGGAAAAGTCGAAATGATTTTCTCTGCCAAAAATGACCGACTCAAACACACCTACATTCAGCCATTTGGTAGCATTAATACCAAAATGGTGCATGGCGGTATACTTACGGTCGAGCAAAATCCCTATTCGCTGACCAAAACTTGGAAATATTTCCTGAAACAAATTGGTGTAGTTAATTTTCCAGATGCGGGTATTGAATTTGAGAAAAAGGGCACTGTTGCTAAAATCACTTAGCATAAGGCTACGATAGCCATTGCCTATGAAATGCCTGTCGTAACCAAACTGCATGTTGATGTATTTGGTTACATTCCAGGTAACGCTGCCTCTGGCGTCAAAATAATCCACACCGCTATCTTTAAATGGCTTCCAATTGCCGGCTCCCGGCACCAGGGTGTCTTTATTTACAATTTGCCGAAAGTGTGCCGGCCCCACTTCCTGGTTGTCGGAAAGCAAAAAGTGAAACCCAATTTTTTTTGCAATCAAGCCACGGGCGGTCACTCCCCGGCTGTTTACAAACGTGTTGCCCTCATAATCCTTTTCGTAGCTGTACTGAAAATTAAGAGCCGGATTTACTGACAGGTAGAAGTCTTTAGTGTTTACCTCCAACAGGTTGCCCGGTGTAGGAAACCAATACTTGCCCCATGGCTTTTTGCTTTTCCAGCCCGGCATGGTGGTCAGGCCGTACTTTGAGTATTCGCTGTTGTTTGCCTCAAAGCGGTCGAGGTTGTGCTGGTCAACCGCAGTAAGATTGGCGGGATTCTTGCCTTCCAGCAGCATTTGGCGAAAACTGTCGGCCACCGCCACATAAGCTTTGCGCATGTAAGGCTTTACGGTGCTTAAATTAAGGTCGTTGTCCGTTTGGGCCTTTATTTCGAGCCTGTCTAGCAGCCAGGCCTCTTTGGCCCACAAAGGCACATAGGTGGTTTGAGCAATTGCCTTACCAAGGCACAGTGTGAGTAACAGCGCTAAGCCGGATTGCCTAATTTGCATGCTGATTAATTTTTTCCGTTTCAATGTTGAAAATATGGACAATTACCTGATCAAGAGTATTCTAATTGTAAACGAAGGCAAGATAACTGAAGGAGATGTATTGATAAAAAACGGCCGTATAGAACGGATAGGCTCTGGCCTGAGCATGGCGGGCGCCGGCCGCGTAATAGCCGCGGATGGAAAAATACTGATGCCGGGCGTTATTGACGACCAGGTGCACTTTAGGGAACCGGGCCTCACCCACAAGGCCGAGATTTATACGGAGGCAAAAGCAGCCGTGGCGGGCGGCACCACCTCGTTTATGGAAATGCCCAATACCATACCGAACGCCCTTACACAGGAGTTGCTGGAGGATAAATACCAGGTTGCCGCCAAACGGTCGCTGGCAAATTATTCGTTTTACATGGGTGTAAGCAACAATAATGGCGACGAGGTGCTTAGGACCAACGATAAGCGAAATGACGTGTGCGGCATTAAGATATTTATGGGTGCCAGCACAGGCAATATGCTGGTAGATAACCACCTTACCCTGGACCGCATTTTTCGCGAGGCAGAGGTGTTAATAGCCACCCACTGCGAAGACGAGAGAATTATTAAAAAAAACAGGCAAAAACTGGAAGGCCAGGAATTACAACCCTGGCACCACCCCATTATTCGCGATGCGGAGGCCTGCTTCGAATCGAGTTTTCGAGCTATTCAGTTCGCCAAAAAGTACAACAGCCGCCTGCACATACTGCACATTTCCACCACCAGAGAACTTGGCCTGTTCACTAACCTGCTGCCGCTAAAGGATAAGCGCATTACCAGCGAGGTGTGTGTGCACCATTTGCATTTTACTGCCAACGACTACAACAAGCTGGGCTACCGCATTAAATGCAATCCTGCCATTAAAGCGCCAGAAAACAAGGAGGCATTGTGGCAAGCCCTGCTCGACGACAGGATTGATGTAATAGCCACTGACCATGCCCCCCATTTGATAAGTGAAAAAACGCCCCCTTACGAACATGCGCATGCAGGCTTGCCCCTGGTGCAGCATGCCCTGCCACTGATGCTGTATTATTGGAAGCATGGCAGGATATCGCTGGAGAGAATTGCCGAAAAAATGAGCCATGCTGTGGCCGATTGCTTTCAAATTGCCGAAAGAGGCTACATACGCGAAGGGTACTATGCCGACCTGGCCATTGTGGACCCCAATATACCTGTGACGGTTGCCGCAGACAATTTGCTGTACAAATGTGGCTGGAGCCCGCTGGAGGGCTTCCAACTTCCGGCAAGCATTACCCATACTTTCGTAAATGGGCATTTGGTTTGTGAAAAAGGCCGGTTCGATGAATCTCAATATGGTATGCGAATGAAGTTTTGCCGATAGTATCATTCACAGTTCGTGCTTTAAGGAATAAGAAAATTTAGACTGGCGATGGTTATTGACCAAACCACTTTACACGATTTATCCATCTTTCATCCGCAGGAAGAGGCATCGTTATTTTCGCGTTTCAATTTTACCCGAACCAGCCATGGCAGACATTACCTGTTGCATGCCCTAAGCAACCCGCTGAACAACCTGAAGGCCATACTACAAATGCAACAAACACTTGAGTGCGTTGCAAAAAAAAGCGGCAAATGGCCTGATCGCATTACCAATGGCACCTTAATGGTATTGGAACGCTTTTTCGATTCGCAAATAGACCCCATGCCCCGCCATGCCAATATGCTCAATGGATGGGGCTACCGATTGCTGCACAATCCCGATTATGCGCTTACCAAGTACACCCTTGGCCATGCTGCTGATTTTTTGCAAGGCATGATTCAATTGCAGCAATTATTTACCGTACAGGAACTACCCGCACCATTACAAACCGTAGTTACCCGCATAAGAATGTTACTTTCCATACCAGAAGTAGCTTCGTTGGCCCAGATGGCAGGCAATTCCAATCCAAGTCCCGCAACAGTGGTCCATTTCGGCCATTTTCTGCTCACTCATTTTAAGAATCCACTTCGCGAATTGATGGAGCTTTTTGGCAAGCTCGATGCCTGGTATGCCATGGCACAAGCTATTGACTATTACCAACTACGCTATCCTGTATTTGACGAAGGCGAGCATACTCATCTTGAGGCCACCGGCCTATATCACTTACTGCTTGACCACCCCGTGCCTTATGACCTTACCATGACGCCGGATGCTAACTTCGTTTTTTTAACCGGCGCCAATATGGCAGGTAAAAGCACCCTCATAAGAGCCGTAGGTGCTGCCGTGTACCTGGCTCACCTGGGTATGGGTGTGCCTGCCAGCTGCATGAAACTAAGCCTTTTTCAAGGGCTCCTAAGCAACATTCAGGTGGTGGATAACATTGCTAAAGGCGAAAGCTTCTTCTTTAACGAGGTGCAACGTATAAAGCATACCATATTGCGCATCAATGATGGCAACAAATGGCTGGTGCTGATTGATGAACTTTTTAAAGGCACTAATGTGCAGGATGCCATGCGCTGCTCAGCCGCCGTTATAAAAGGTTTACTGAAAATCAAAAACTGCCTGTGCATCCTGAGCACACATTTATACGAAATAGGCGAAGAGCTGAAGGAATACCCCAATATCACCTTTCGGTATTTTGAAACACAGGTTACTGCCGAAGAATTAAGCTTCAGCTATCAGCTTCGCGAAGGAATAAGTAACGACCGCATAGGCTACCTGATTATGAAGCAGCAGGGTGTAGTAGATTTACTGGAAAAGCTGTAGACGCTCTTAAATTGTGGCGGCAACAAACGTTGTTATTCACCAGGCTCACCTTAATTAGTCTTATAGAAAGGATTAATACCTTCATGCAGGCTCCAATAAACGGAGTATTCGCATGATATTATTTATTGCCAGCTATTACCTATACCCACCCTTTCTTACAAAAAGTGGCAGTTTGCGTAGGGGGCAATACCTTGGCGTAAAAGCTGAATGGTGGATATGGTAGTAAAAGGCATCTTCGTGGGGTATTTGCATATCCACCAAGTGGGTTAAATGATAACAGGAGTGACTTGGCTTTCAATCAATAAATAGATGTAAAGATGCTTTTTTGATGCCGGGGGAGTAACCGCCATTTGCTTTATTTGCATGGCGGCATAGTACCGGCACCATTTGTGCCACTTAAAATGCCGTTTTCGAAACTTGAATAAAACTGCTGTGGCATGCTAGTAAAAACATATGGAAGTGCTGTCTTTGGCGTGGATGCCGTAACCATTACGCTGGAAGTGGATGTAAATAACCAGGGACAGCCGGGTTCGGTAATTGTTGGGCTTCCTGACAGTGCGGTAAAGGAGAGTATGCAGCGGGTAGAAAGTTCTGTTAAGAGCAATGGTTACAAAATGCCCCGCACCCGTGTAGTGGTAAACCTGGCGCCTGCCGACATACGCAAAAGTGGCACTGCCTTTGACCTGACCATGGCCATAGGCCTGCTGGCAGCCACCGAGCAATTGGCCAATGCTGATGTGCTGAAGGAATACGTGATCATGGGTGAATTAAGCCTTGATGGTGAGGTACGCCCCATAAAAGGCGCCCTACCTATTGCCATTCAGGCCCGAAAGGAAAAGATGAAGGGGCTGATTGTACCGCTGGCTAATGCCCGCGAGGCTGCCATAGTAAACAACCTGGAAGTGTATGGTGTGCAGCACATATGCGAGGTAATAGATTTTGTAGAAGGCAAAAACACCATACCGGCAACCGTGGTAAATACCAGGGACGAGTTTTACCATGCGCAATACGATTTTGAAATTGACTTTAGCGATGTAAAAGGGCAGGAAAATATAAAGCGTGCCTTGGAGATAGCAGCCGCAGGTGGGCATAATGCCATTTTGATAGGACCACCTGGGGCCGGTAAAACAATGCTGGCTAAAAGGCTGCCCACCATCCTGCCGCCGCTTAGCCTGCACGAAGCCCTGGAAACTACCAAAATACATAGTGTGGCCGGCAAACTACCCGAAAACTCCACCCTCGTGAGCCGACGCCCTTTTCGTTCGCCACACCATACCATCAGCGATGTGGCCCTGGTAGGTGGCGGAGGCAACCCGCAGCCGGGCGAAATTTCGCTGGCACATAACGGGGTGCTATTTTTGGATGAACTACCCGAGTTTAAGCGCACCGTGTTGGAAGTGATGAGGCAACCCATGGAAGAGCGAAGGGTGACCATTAGCCGCGCAAAAGTAGCCCTCGATTTTCCGGCAAGTTTTATGCTGGTGGCCAGCATGAATCCATGCCCCTGTGGCTACTACAATCATCCCGAAAAAGAATGTACTTGTGCCCCGGGCATGGTACAGAAATACCTGAACCGAATATCGGGGCCCCTGCTGGATCGTATAGACCTGCATGTAGAGGTAACGCCTGTACCTTTTGGCGAACTAAGTGCCAAGCCAAGCAGCGAAAGAAGTGAAGCGATTCGGGAGCGGGTGATAGCTGCCCGAGACCGACAGAGCGAACGGTACAAAGAAAACACGGGTGTGTACTGCAACGCCCAAATGAATACCAACCTGATGCGGGAACACTGCCAACTTAGCACTGCCGGCGCTAACCTGCTTAAGGCAGCCATGGAAAAACTGAACCTGAGTGCAAGGGCTTACGATCGCATTTTGAAAGTAAGCAGAACAATAGCCGACCTGGAAGCAAGCAATGAAATTAAACCAGAGCATGTAGCAGAAGCCATACAATACCGCAGCCTGGATAGAGAGGGATGGGCAGGATAAAATTTGGAAAAAGTATAAAAACGGAATACGATTGGTGCAAATTTGGATTGTGGAAAATAGTCAAGCCATTGAAAAAACAACCGGTAGGCTAAGGCAGCCAAGGCCCAAATGGCACCGGCAGCAGCCATTAAATGCAAGCGCCATGCAGATAGAAGAGCCTGACGTGGACTACGGAGTTTTTGCAAAAAATGATTCTCTTTTGTCTAGTGCCCTTGATGCTCCAGAGAACCACTTGTCGGCATTTGAAAAAATAAACCTGATAGACGATGGCATATCGAAAAAGCAATTGGAAAGGCTGAAGGATTTTATTGGCTGGGATTACAATCAGTTGGCAGATATTCTTGGCGTGGCCCGTGGCAAGCTTTTGGCCAAAAAGGGTAACGAGCGCTTTGACAAGCATGCTAGCGAAGGCATTATAGCATAGCAGATTTGTATGCTTATGGAAATGATGTGTTTGAAGATAAATCGCGTTTTAATGCCTCGATTTTTCGCCCCAACCGCGCTTTGGGAGGGCGTGCTCCCTTTGACCTGCTGAATACTCATTATGGCCGGGAGGAAGTAAAAACCTCATTGGTCGCATCGATTACGGCGTTTATTCCTAAAAGCCGGCTAAGCAGGTTTATCGTGTTACCCGAAGCAAATATGCCCGCGACTTGAGCGGCGAAAGCAGCCGCCTGAACGGAGGTAGATGGAACCAAAAAGGAATACCTTGCCTGTACGCCGCAGAAAGCCGGGCACTTGCAATGCTGGAGTATACTGTAAATATTGAGTTTGATGAAATTCCTCGTGGGCTTTGCATTGTTACCATCACAATCCCAGATAGTTATATCTACATGCCGGAAATGTATGAGTTGCCCGGCGATTGGTGGATGAGGCCTCCACCCTCTTCCGGACGTTATTACGGCAGTTTTTTGCTTGATAAAAACAAATATTCGGCTATAAGAGTACCTTCGATGGTGGTGCCCAAAGAGTTTAATTATGTGCTAAATCCCCGATACCCGCTAGCAGGGCAGTTTGTAATTTTGGGAGTTGATGATTTGGTTTACGACATCAGGATAAAACAGAATTAGCATTCCTTTTTTGCCAGCCTACTTTAAACAAACCACATGAATACGGATGATTTGCAAACAAAGGGAGAAGCAACATTCGGGTTGTTGAACCAATTTTTTGACCATATTTATGTTGTAACTATAGCAAGGGCAGCCCAACGCCACACAGTGCTGCAGCGTGTTCTTGCCGGCTTGGATTATGAACTTTTTATGGGAGCGGATGCTGCTCTCTTTTCAACAGAGGAATTAGCAAGCTCAGGGTTGTACAATGAAAAGCAAGCCATACGCAACCACCGCTATGGCAAACCTCTGGCAGGCGGCATGCTTGGCTGCGCCCTTAGCCACCGCATGGTATACGAGGACCTTTTAATAAAAGGCTATAAAACTGCACTTGTATTAGAAGACGATGTGGAGCTGGCTGAACAGGTTGATCATTTGGCTCAATCTTTGGCCGAACTACCCGAAAACTGGGGCCTCCTTTATTTCGATTACAACAAGCATGAACGAAAGCCCTTGGTGGGTAATTTTATACAAATTGCATACCATGTGCAGCGTTTTTTTGGCGCCATTACTTACAGCCACAAAGCCATTAATAACTTGTATACCAGGCCATATAGCCAACACTGGTGGAAAGCCGGCTACCACGACTATACGGATGCTTATGCTGTAAGCCGTGCAGGAGCCACTACCCTGCTAAAACTGCAAACGCCGGTGCAATGGGTGGCCGATAATTTGCTTGCACATGCATGCTCAAATGAAATGATTGAAGCTTTTTCTTTGAAGGAGAAGCTATTTTACCAGACATCGCAAACCATTGATAAGAGCACCAGCCTGGTAAAGCCTGAATAGTGCAGGCGAAACGTTAAGAGTTGCCCGAGGCTTTGCGCATGCTTTCCACTAATTTTATTGCATCTACCGCTTCGCGTACATCGTGCACCCGCAATATAGAGGCGCCTTTAAGCAAGGCGATGGTATTGAGTACAGTGGTTCCATTCAGTGCTTCATCGGCGGTAGTACCAAGCGTTTTGTAAATGGTGGATTTTCGGCTGAGCCCGGCAAGCAAAGGCTTCTGAAGCATGCTGAAATGATTGAGTTGGTGCAGTAACTGAAAATTGTGCTCAATGGTTTTGCCAAAGCCGAAGCCAGGATCGATGATAACATCTTTGATGCCCGCATGGGTACAATCATCAATTTTTCTAATGAAAAAGTCTAGTACTTCGGCAACCACATCCTTATATACCGCTTGCTGCTGCATAGTTTGCGGCGTACCCTTCAAATGCATGCATACGTAAGGCACGCCAATTATCGCAACTGTGCTTAGCATATTGCCATCCATATTGCCCCCACTAATGTCATTTACCATGGTGGCGCCTGCCTCTACTGCAGCCCCAGCCACCTCGGAATAATAGGTATCGATGGAAATAGTAGCATCTGGAAATGCGGAGACCACAACCTGAACTGCGGGTATCACCCTTTCGGCTTCTTCGCGGGCGGAGTGCATGGTGGCGCCGGGCCGAGTGCTTTGACCACCCAGATCGAGTATGGATGCCCCATGGGCCAGCATTTGACCTGCCCTTGCAACCACCTGATCCAAAGCCGAGGCCCTACTTGAGGCTACAAAACTGTCTGGGGTAACATTTATGATGCCCATTACCAGCGGTCTGGCTATCTCCAATAGCCTACCCCGGCAGTTTAACGTGTACATAAGGCAGTTCGCTTTACTTTTGGCCGCACCGCAGCAAAGCAAAGAAACTACATGAATGACACTCCAGCACAGTTCGATTCAGTTTTGGCGCAAGCCAGGGAAATTTTTTTGAAAAAAACCATGGACTACGGCACTAGTTGGCGAGTTCTGCGCCCCATATCGTTGGCCGACCAGATTTATATTAAAGCCCGCCGCATCAGGAGCATTCAGGAAATGAAGCATCAACTGATTGCCGATGACATTGCGTCAGAGTTTCTGGGTATAATCAACTATTCAATAATTGGCCTGATACAGTTGAAAATTGACGACGAAGAAATTGAGGAAATAGCCCCTGATGAATGTGCCCGCCTGTACGATGCAGAGGCATCCATTACCAAAGCACTGATGATGCAGAAAAACCATGACTACGGCGAAGCATGGCGCGAAATGAGCCAGGAGAGTTTTGTAGACCTGATCCTCATGAAACTTCACAGAATGAAACAGATTATACGTAACAGCGGGCAAACCCTGATGAGCGAAGGTATTGATGCCAACTATATGGATATATTGAATTACGCGGTTTTCGCTTTGATTTTGCAGAGTGAACAATAGAGCAAGCGGCTTAGGCACTTATAAAAACTACTAAAAACATGAAATTTTTCGTTAATATTATTCGCATACTGGTTGGTGTGCTATTTATTGCCAGCGGACTAGTAAAAGTGAACGACCCTAGCGGGCTGGCCTACAAAATGGACGAGTACTTTGCCGTATGGGGCTGGCATTGGGCCAGCCAGCTTAGCCTGGCGCTCAGTATAGGTATGAACATTTTTGAGATTATAGCCGGCATAGCGTTGCTGCTGGGTTGGCAAAGCAAATTGATTACCTGGTTATTGCTTGTACTCATTATATTTTTTACCTTTCTTACAGGCTATGCAGTATTGAGTGGCAAAATAAAAACCTGCGGTTGCTTTGGCGATTGTATTCCATTGCAAGCCCATCAATCGTTCATGAAAGACCTGGTCCTTCTTGCCCTGATACTCGTTTTGCTTTGGAAACACAGGTACATTTCTACATGGCTGCCTGTGCGTGCCAACTTGTTTATCCTGCTTTTTTTTACAGGCTTATTCTTTTGGATGCAACTGAACGTATTGAAGCACCTGCCCTATGTAGATTGTCTCCCTTATGCCAAAGGCAAAAACCTGCTGCAGCAAATGGCACCACCTGCGGGCAGCATACCAGACAGCGTAGTAGTTATGTTTCAGTATAACAAAGATGGCAAACCAATAGAGTTTGATGCCAATAGTTTTCCTGATGATTTTGACGAAACCAAATACCAGTTTACAGGCAGGTACAACAAAGTAATTCGTAAGGGTAATGCAGAACCGGCCATTAAAGACTTTGCTTTGTATACCCAATGGGGTACAGACACCACCAAAGACCTGCTTGCAACCAACGGCCGCTACCTGCTGTTTTTTGGAAAAGACTTTAACGAATCAGATGCTGTATGGAATGATATGTTTACCAAAGTGTATCTGAAATGTAAAGACAAAGGCGTACCGCTATTTGTAGTAACAAATCAGCCGGAAAATGCAAACAAGATTTTAAATAGCAGGAACAAATATGCAGTACCTGTACTTACCAGCGATGGCACAGTAATGAAAACAATGCTGAGAAGCAACACAGGCATTGTAGGTATGCAGGGTGCAGTAGTGATGGAGAAATATGCCGAGGCCGACATGAATGAAGTAATCAAACTGCTGAATAAATAACCAATCTTTATTGACAATCAGAATCAATTTCCTGATAAACAAACTGTTTTGAAAATACTGGACTGGTACATATTAAAAAAGTTTTTCAGCACCTTCTTTTTCGCCATTATTCTGTTTACGTTTATTACAGTAGTAATTGATGTTAGTGAAAAAGCAGACGATTTTGTTTCGAGTGGAGTAACCACCAAACAGGTGATTACGGAATACTACTTTGGGTTCATTCCGCATATAGTATCTATGCTGTTTCCGCTGTTTGTATTTATCTCCGTCATTTTTTTTACCAGCAAAATGGCGGGTCGCAGCGAGATTGTGGCCATACTGGCAAGCGGCACATCGTTTTTCAGATTTTTACGGCCTTACTGGGTAGGAGCCATTACGCTTGCCATTTTTCTGTGGCTAGCCCTGCGCTATGTAGTGCCCCTGGCCAACCTGCGCAGCACCACATTTGAGGCACAGTATATAAATAAGGCTAATTTTAATACCGGCGGCGACAACAGTACGCTTTATTTCCGCAATGATACCACACACTATGGATCGGTGCAGTATTACGACACTTCTACCAAGCGCGGCAGCAATTTTGTGCTGCAGGAAATTGTGGGTGGAAGGCTGGTGAGCAATATACGGGCAGAGGCTATTTTTTGGGACACTACCACCAAAGGCTGGATGCTGGAAAGTGTAGTGATTCGAAAAATTGATTCGCTCAGCGAGAAACAGGAGCAACAAAGCCGAATGCCTGTCAAGCTCAACTTTAAGGCTGCTGAAATAAAACCGGGGCAAAACACAAAAGACGTCATGCCCACCCCAAGGCTAGACAGGTTTATTGAACTGGAGAAACTGCGTGGCGGAGAAACATTGAACGAACTACTGGTGGAGAAATACCGACGCGACGCCACGCCTGCCTCGCTCATATTGCTCACCATCATTGGTGTTTCGGTAGCATCGCGCAAAGTGCGGGGAGGCAGCGGGTTGCACCTGGCTATCGGCTTTATCACCGCCTCTCTCTTCATTCTTGCCGACCGCTTTAGTACCATGTTTTCGATAAAAGGCAATTTCCCTCCGTTAATTGCCGCCTGGACGCCATTCACCATTTTCCTGGTGGTGGCCTTTTACCTGTTAAAAAAGGCGCCCAAGTAAACGTAGCTCAATACCTTAAAAAGTCGCAATTGGGTTCATCGCACAAAAGCCGGTAATAAACAGGATGAGCCATTACCTGACTAAATTCCACTTTGTGGCCCAGCACTTTTATTTGCTTGCATATTAGCCTGATGCCGTGGCTGTAATCTACATACCAGTTTACATGCCCGGTGTACAGTGGCTGTATGGGCTTACCATCGGGCTTATGCCATCCATAAATAGCCACCCGGTTTGGCTTTGCAGCCCGCGTTATTTGCCTGCTAATGACTACATCTTTCTTTATGCCCGATATAAGGCCGTTGCGCAGTTTCCGTTGCCCTTCTACTATCAGGTGATGCTGATACATGGTAACGCTGCTGTCGCGGTGGGCAAACATGGGTACTGGCGTCAATTTTACCCGGGCAGCGTGGTAAATATCGTCTACAAGCTTACGAGTGGGCAAAAAGCAGTTGTAAGCATCGGCCACTCTTTGTGCGGCAATGGGGGTTAAGGGCACTCGCGCCCAGTCGTTTTTTTGCCCAATGGCAAGATAGTCGCGGCTTACCCAAATAGCCCCTTTGATTTTTTTGCCTGAGGCAGAATCCTTGATAGCAATTTTCACCTTTGCAAAGCGGCGCAAAAACGGTGGAATATTGCCATCGAGCAATTGTGGCACCGCCACCTCTTCGCGCTGTTGCCATTGCATTTGCTTTACCGAGTCGAAAAAAGTAGTGCCCGAAAGGCCGCACTTTGACCGTGGGATAGTTGCCATTTGCTTTGCCGAGCAGGCATGAAGCAGCAGAAGGGCCGCAAGAGGTATAAAAAGTGCTATTTGATTTAAAGTCATAAAATGTGGTTATGAAGGTAACACCAAAGCCTGTTTAGACACAACTGATCAAATGCTGAATTTGGAAGGCTACTACCCGATGCAAAATGCCAAAAAAAGCCGTGAGTTTGGCTGCAAACCACTACTTTTGCGGCCCCGTTTTAAAAACAATGGGAATTTATCATGAAATCGTTTAAACAACTAAACGCAGATGCACAGGAGAACGGTGCAGCCGCCGAGCCGGCAGCTGAAACCGCTACTGCGACAACAAATGTACCTGTGGAAGCAGCCGTTGAAGTGGCTGAAACCATAACTGAATTAGCCCCTGAACCAGCGCCCGTTGTAACCGCTGAAGTGGCTGAAACCGTAGCCGAGGTAGCTGCAGATGCAGCCCCGGTTGTAGCCGCTGCCCCTGTTGATGAAGTGATTGCCACTGCCCACGACGATTTTGATTGGAGCATTGACAAGCGCAACGTAAGCACGTACAACAAAGAAGACCGCGAGAAGTATGACAAAGTGTACGAAGAAACATTCCGTTCCATCAGCGATAACGAAATGATTCTGGGTACGGTAGTAGGCCTCACCAAAACAGATGCCGTAATCAACATTGGCTTCAAAAGTGATGGCCTTATCAGCCTGAACGAATTTCGTGACAGCCCTATTAAGATTGGCGACGAAGTAGAAATAATGGTGGTGGAGAAGGAAGACCGCGATGGAAACCTGAACCTAAGCCGCAAGCAAGCCCGTATCACTCGTGCCTGGGAAAAGATTGTGAATGCTCACAAAACAGGTGAAGTGGTTACCGGTACGGTTACCAGCAAAACCAAAGGCGGTCTGATAGTAGATGTATTTGGCATGGAAACCTTCCTGCCCGGCTCGCAAATAGATGTGAAGCCTGTAACCGACTACGATCAGTTTGTAGGTAAAACCATGGAGTTCAAAGTGGTGAAAGTGAACGAAACCATCAAGAACGCCGTTGTAAGCCACAAAGCGCTGATAGAGAGCGACATAGAAGCTCAACGTGCCGAAATAATGGCCAAGCTTGAAAAAGGCCAGGTACTGGAAGGCACCATCAAAAACATCACCGACTTTGGCGCCTTTATGGACTTGGGCGGCCTGGACGGTTTGCTGTACATAACCGATATAAGCTGGGGCCGCATAAACCACCCAAGCGAGGTGCTGAAGCTGGACCAGAAGCTGAATGTAGTAGTACTCGATTTTGACGACGACAAGAAGCGCATCAGCCTTGGCCTTAAGCAGCTTACTCCACACCCGTGGGATGTGCTGGCCGAAAGCGTAAAAGAAGGCGAAACCGTGAAGGGCAAGGTGGTGAACATAGAAGACTATGGCGCCTTCCTGGAAATTATGCCTGGTGTAGAAGGTTTGGTACACGTAAGCGAAATAACCTGGGCCAATACCCCGGTAAACGCCAAAGAATACTTTAAGCTGAGCGACGAACATGAGGCTAAGATTGTAACGCTGGACAAAGACAGCCGTAAAATGAGCCTGAGCATCAAGCAGCTTACCCAAGACCCCTGGGCTACCATTGAAGAGAAGTTCCCGATTGACAGCCGCCACAGCGGTGTGGTTAAAAACATAACTCCCTATGGCGTGTTTGTGGAGTTGGAGCCCGGCATTGGCGGCATGATACACATTAGTGACCTGAGCTGGCTGAAGCGCCTGAACCACCCGAGCGACTACACCAAGGTAGGCGAAAGCATTGATGTCATTATTCTGAATATAGACAAAGACGGCCGTAAACTGCAACTGGGCCACAAGCAGTTGGAAGAAGACCCCTGGAACACCCTGGGCGAAACCTTCCCGGTTGGCTCCTTACACGAAGGCACCGTGGTGAAGAAGGACGACAAAGGCGCGCTGGTAAGCCTGCCTTACGGTCTTGAAGGATTTGCCCCGGCGCGTCACCTTTCCAAAGAAGATGGCACCAACATTGCAGCAGAAGAAACCAACCAATTCATGGTGATTGAATTTGACCGCAACGAAAAGCGCATTGTGCTAAGCCATGCCCGTATATGGGAGCGTGCCAAGCAGGAAGAAGTGGAAGCCGTAAAGAAAGAAAAGCAGGCAGAAGCCGAAAAAACCAAGAAAGCCGTAAAGAGCATTCAGAGCAAGGTAGAGAAGGCAACCCTTGGCGACCTGGGCGTGCTGGCCGACCTGAAGAAGAAGCTCGAAGACGGCGAAGGCAAATAATTCGGCCTATTATCAAGGAGTTTTTTTTTCTGAAATGCCCACCCCATTGCGGGTGGGTATTTTGCTTACCGGCACTTCAAGAAAAATGGTAAATAGTGCCACTGAAAAAACCCACCTTGCATTTGTTAAAATATGGCAACATCCTTATGCTCAATGCATTTATTTTTGCCAACTTATTTTTCCTGATCAGAACACTCAAATTTTGACATCAATGCCAGAAGATTTTGAACACGAAGAAAAGAGTGAAATATCGCGCCGTCATTCGCGCAGTGGCGAGTTTAGCCAAAAAATGGAGGAAGAACTGAAGGCTATATTGCACGATGAAACCCGCCTTGCCCGAGAAATACTGCTGATGAAAAAAGAGCTGAACCGCCTGCACTACAAGGTAAAGCACTATAACCAGCAACAGCGCCTGATGGGCGCTATTGTAAACTCGCTGGTGATAGGCCTGCTATTGGTTATTACTTACCGCATCTTTTTAGGCAGCTAAAGATTTTGCAGCAGCAAATCGTTGAAGTTTTGAAGAGAGGATATCTTTAAATCGGCGGCATCCCAATGTGCATGATGGATGAGGCTATGTTCTGGCACCATCACGCATTTCATTTTGGCAGCCTTGGCCGCTATCATACCATTAAACGAATCTTCGAAGCACAGACACTGCAAAGGGTTGGCCCCAAGTGCCGCAGCACATTGCATGTACACTTCGGGGTGGGGCTTGCCGTATGGCAGTAACTCAGCACTTTGCAGTAACGAGAAATAGCTACCGATATTCAACTGTTCTACCACCTGTTCGGCCAGCTTAAATGGAGATGAGGTGGCCAATGCTATTGTAAAGCCCCGTTTACTGAAATAGTCGAGAATATAATTTGTGCCGGGCATTGCCTTACCACGTTCTCTTATTTTGGCCATCACCAACTGGATGATATCCTCTTCAGCCTGTAGCAAAAAAGATCCATCAATTCTGAAATAGCCAAACCAATACTCCAGCCATTCGCGGGTGCGCAGTCCTTTGGTTGTTTCGTACTGGGCCGGCTTAAGTGTTTTGCCATACATAGCCAGCACCTCCCCTCCTGCCTCGCTCCACAATGGATCTGAGTCAATCAGCAACCCGTCCATATCAAAAATCACCGTATTTAATTGTAATCCCATCTGATTGCCACTTTTCATTTGCGGCACAAAAATGAGCGTGCAAACAATAAGAGCTTCTGCCCATTATGTTACAGTTCCTTTATTTTGCGGCCACGGAGCAACAAGCAAGATTTCATTTTTGATCATAATTACGTTAATCTTACAATTCTATAACGATTGCGATGTCATCTATAGCTCAGTGGTTTCAGGATAGTAAGTTGGTAAAAGGGCCTGTGTATTCGCTGGTGGGTTTTGCCACCTGGCCAGGCCTGCAGGTGGTTAACAATACCCAAATAGAGGGTATGGAGCACCTGCGCAACCTGCCGCGCAGCAATGTGCTGTTTGTAAGCAACCATCAAACCTATTTTGCCGACGTAATTACATTCATGCACATACTGTGCGCCCGCAAATGGGGCAAAAACAATAAACTCGGGCTGCCATATTACCTACTGTGGCCTTTTACACGTGTAAAGTTTGTTGCTGCAGAAGAAACCTTGAAAAGCAGCCTGCTTACCCGGTTGTTTTCGCTGGCCGGGGCCATATCGGTAAAACGAACCTGGAGGGCTAATGGGCAGGAAGTAAAGCGCCACCGCGATGAAACCGACACCCGCAAAATTGATGAAGCCCTCAGTAAAAACTGGGTGATCACTTTTCCGCAGGGTACCACTAAGCCCTTTGCGCCTGGCCGAAAAGGAACAGCACACATCATTAAAAATAATAAGCCCATTGTAGTGCCCATTGTAATCAATGGTTTTTGGCGTGCCTTCGATAAAAAAGGATTGCGCTTTAAAAAGAAGGGTTCTACGCTATCGGTGCGCATAAAAGAACCACTGCAAATAGACTACGATGCTCCTGCCGATACCATACTGGAGCAGGTGATGGACGCCATAGAGCAAAGCAAGCAATACATGCTGAAAGGCAAACACCACCTGATGAACATGCTGGATAAATAACAGGCACCTGTATGACTGCTGGGCACCTTTTTTAAAAAATTGGCTTCAAAGGCTGTTTTTTGGCCGGCAAGGCATCATGAACGGAAAGTAAACGGGAAGAATTATCCTGAGGTTAGCTTTCTTCTTCAACTAGTATTTTGGCTGGCGCTTCTGCCTCTTTTAGCCTTCAGAATATCAGGCAACCGCTTGTTACTGACTTCAGTTTGTTATTGCTGCAATAAGGCCTCAAAGAATTTTATGAGCAGGGTGCTGATGTCACCTGCCTCGCATAGGCTCAGTGTTTCAACTGTATCGTCCACATCGTGGTATGCTTTTCGCGGCCCCTGGGTATAGGCAAAAAAAGACGGTACACCCGCCTCGCCAAACCAGTAATGGTCGCTATTGGCAGCCTTACCCCGGCTGTTGATGGCCGGCAGCAGGTTGTACTGCATGTTGATGTTTTTCAACAAATGGAATGCATGCTGGTGTTCGGTAGCATTTATAACAGTAATGCCTTCTTCGCCATTGCCCATCAGGTCGAGGTTGAAAAGAAACCGGATGCTTTTCAGCTTTATCATTGGGTTGTCTACAAAATACTTGGACCCAAGCAAGCCGGCTTCTTCGGCAGCAAAGGCAATAAAATACACCGGGTAAGGCAACGGATTTTTTGAAAAATACCTGGCCATGGCCAACAACATGGCCGTACCGGAAGCATTATCGTTAGCGCCGGCAAACAGGGCATTTCCCAGCATGCCCAGGTGGTCGTAATGTGCAGTAAGTACAAAACATGAATCGGACGTTTTGGTGCCTGGCACCATAGCAATGATATTTTGACAGGGAAAATCCGCCACGACCAGGTATGGAACTGTTAGTTTATATTTTTCGGGCAATGTAGCCACACCTCTTTTCAACTCAATAAGGGTTGCATCAGCAGGAGCATGCATAACGCGCCAGGTGAGTTTATCGTTTTGCCGCAGCAGCACCGCGTTTGATTTATCGAACCATAGCGTATCGCCATGCTCAAGCCTTTCAAATTGCCCTATGACTTCCCGGTTTTTACCTATTTCAGAAATTATAAAATCGCGGCCGGGAAGCAATTTTGTGTCACCAATTGAAAGACCGATGGACTCTGGGAAAGAAACCACCGGCATGGTAAATGTTTGTTGCTTAACCGTAAGCCCCATGCCGGCAAGCTCGCCTGCGATAAAGTCGGCTGCCCTTTGCATACCACCATGCACATAACCGCGGCCGGCAAAAGCAGGCGAAGACAACGTATCGGTAACAAAACGCATATAGGCCGTATCTGCAGTTTGCCCTAGGCAAACAGCAGCCACCATTTGGCATAGTGCAACTAAAAATGACACCAGGCCATGGCCATAAATGGACCCTGGCCGAAAAATGCAAAAGCGGGATACCAACATAAAACTCAAAAAGCCGAAATATACAACCCGGAGCAAAGATGTTGAACACGGCCTAATTGAATACAAATTGAATGTTGGCACAAGAAATTTTATTTACCTGACTATTGTCATGCTACATACCGCTCAATTGCTTCAATTTTAGCTTTGAAAAACGGTTTAGATGATTGTATATTCATCGTTGGGAAAACTAAGGTGGCCTTCAGGCCTTTACTTACCCAATAACCGATTGCTTCACTTAAAAAACATCCGTTATGGTTACCGCAGCAGATCATCAAGCGCTGCTGGCCGAATGTGGCCAGTGGCTTGAAAACCTACGTCAGCACCGCGAAGAACTGGTGCACTTGCGCAACGATTTGTATACTGCCGCCGCAGGCAAAACCGACCATGAATTTCTGAAAGAGGTGGAACATTATCACAACCAGTTCCACATACAGCTCATTAACGTTCACGACCTGAAGCACACCATTAAGCACCATATTTCCGAAGCTGAGCACCACCCCAATTTCGGGCACCGTATTCCCCACCACAATATCGAATTGCAGTACAAGCAGTTAATTGAAGACCTGGACAAACTTTCGTCCGATTTCAAAAACTTTCTCTCGCACGGGTAATACATTGGCGTGAGCAAAAACGAATTTTCCGGCATTGAATCCCTGACGGATGCCCTTTGCCATCCAGATTCTTATGTAAACGCTAACAAAAAAGCAGGCCTGCCCCCCCGTTTGTCAACGGCCACAGGCAGCACTCCCATATCTATTTTGAACCTTATAAAATCTCCTCTATGGCTATTTTCGATACCAACCACGTAAAAAATGTTGCGCTGCTCGGTCATGCCGGCAGCGGAAAAACAACGCTTGCTGAATGTATGATTTATGAAGCCGGGCTCATAACCCGCCGCGGCAGTGTAGAAGAAAGAAACACGGTAAGCGACTACCACGAACTGGAGCAACAGCGTGGAAACTCCATTTTCAGTTCGCTGCTTCACACTACCTGGCGCGGCTACAAAATCAACATAATTGACACGCCTGGCTACGACGATTTTGTGGGCGAAGTAATAAGCGCCCTGCGCGTGGCCGACACCGGCATTATGGTGCTCAATGCGGCATCCGGCGTAGAGGTAGGCACCGACCTGGTTTGGGAATATACCGAGCAGTTTAAAACGCCTATGGTGTTTGCCGTAAACAAGCTGGACCATGAGAGCGCCGACTTTAACCGCACTCTGGCCGAAGCCAAATCACATTTTGGCAGTAAAGTGGTAGCCGCGCAATATCCGGTAAACCCCGGTGCGGGATTTGATGAAATTATTGACCTGCTGCACATGGTGATGTACCGCTTTCCGGAAGGTGGCGGCAAACCGGAAAAACTGCCAATACCTGACAGCGAAAAAGAAACTGCCGATACGCTGCACCGTGAGCTGGTAGAAGCCGTTGCAAGCAACGACGAAAGCCTGATGGAAAAATATTTTGAGCAGGGAGAACTGAGTGAAGACGAGATGAAGGCCGGCATAAAGAAGGCTATGATTAACCACGACATTTTCCCGCTGTTTTGCGTAAGCGCTAAACAGAATATGGGCAGTGGCCGCCTGATGAGCTACATAGATAATGTGTGCCCAAGCGCTAACGAAATGCCGCCACAAATCACCCAAGCAGGCACCCAACTACCCTGCGAAGCCGCCGGACCTCCATGCATTTTCGTTTTTAAAACCATTAGCGAACCCCATGTGGGCGAATTGTCGCTGTTTAAAGTGTACAGCGGCACAATCCGAAGTGGTATGGAACTGGTAAACGAAACCACGGGCTCGGCTGAAAAACTGAATCAACTGTTGATTGTAGAAGGGCACAACCGCAGCAACGTAAACGAACTGGTAGCCGGCGATATTGGAGCCACCCTGAAACTGCGCAACACGCATGTAAACAATACCCTGCACGAAAAGGGCAAGAATATTGAACTGCATCCTATTGAGTTTCCTACCGCCAATATGACGGTAAGTGTGGAAAGCATGCGCAAAGGCGACGAAGAGAAACTGTCAATTGCTCTACATACCCTGCAGGAAGAAGACGCTACCATACAGGTGGAAGTATCTAAAGAGCTGAAGCAAACGCTGCTCCACTGCCAGGGCGAACTGCACCTGCAGGTAATAAAATGGAAACTGGAAAACATTCACAAGCTTGAAGTTGCCTTCCATAAGCCACGCATTGCTTACCGCGAAACCATTCGTAAGGAAGCCGAAGCCATGCACCGCCACAAAAAGCAAAGCGGCGGCGCCGGACAGTTTGGCGAGGTGCATTTGCGCATTGAGCCCTGGTACGAAGGTATTCCCGATCCTCACGGCCTCAATGTGCGTGGTCGCGAAGAAATTAACCTCGACTGGGGTGGCAAACTGGTGTATTACAACTGCATTGTAGGTGGCGCTATCGATACACGCTTTCTTCCGTCTATTATGAAAGGCGTAATGGAAAAAATGCAGGAAGGCCCGCTTACCGGATCATATGTACGCGATGTGCGCGTGAGCGTGTACGATGGCAAAATGCACCCGGTAGACAGCAACGATATCTCGTTTAAACTGGCTGGTCTCAAGGCTTTTAAAGAAGCATTTGCCAAGGCCGACCCGCAAATACTGGAGCCTATTTTCAAATTGGAAGTGCTGTGCCCCGACGACCTGACGGGCGCCGTGATGGGCGACCTGCAAACACGCCGCGGCATGGTTGAAGGCATTGATACCGAAGGGCATTTCCAAAAGGTGGTGGCCAGAGTGCCGCTATCGGAAATGGGCGACTACTCCAGCACGCTGCGCAGTTTTACCCAGGGCAGGGCCAAGTTCAGGCTAAGCTTTAGCGAATACGCCCCGGTGCCGTACGAACTGCAGCGCAAACTGCACGAAGACTACATGAAAACGGCCAAGGAAGAGGAATAGAGCCGGGCCAACAGTTTTGTTAACTCAAGCGACGGGCATATTGTCTGTCGCTTTTTTTATGGTACTTGCACCATTACAAACATAAGAAGTATGGGCAAGGCTACAATGATATTTCTGATGGCGGTTTTTGCAGTTTGCTGCCATCTTGATGCCGGTGCGCAAAGCTATGCCACGGGCAAACTAGCCTACCGCATACCCGCAGGTTGGAGCCAGAACGTAACGGAAAACACAGTGACTTACACCCGCATGAGCAAAAACGAGGAAGCCCCCCTTGCCATCAAGTTTTTCAACAAAGCCTTGGCAGGCGTAAAGCACGACAGCGCCTTTGTACATTACTGGAAAGAAATGGTAAGCAACGGGGTGCCGCCAGCCACAAAGCCGCGGCGCATTACTACCGAAAGCGGACTACCGCTTTTGAGCATGCATGGGGCCTGCACGATACCCCAATGGCCTTACGCCCAGCTGTTGGTAGCAGCTACCGAAGCAGGCATGCAACCGGTATTGATTCTTACCGACAAGGCGGCGAGCCTGCGGTTGTATGCCGATGATTTTGAGGAGTTTATTTATAAGATGAAGGAGAAGAAGTAGATCAAGTATGAAAAGTGCTTACAATAGTTTAACCACACACGAAGAAAGCACAAGGTGCACA
>Ga0114939_10000115_pt1 | contig 64718 bp, 55 predicted proteins | sample AshMeaCrysSpring_FD_87196 | JGI IMG/M metagenome (GOLD analysis project Ga0114939, IMG submission 87196) | Groundwater microbial communities from Big Spring, Nevada to study Microbial Dark Matter (Phase II) - Ash Meadows Crystal Spring | ecosystem: Environmental > Aquatic > Deep subsurface >...
CACCGGGGATAACAAAGAACGGACCACATTGGGCTCCTATCGTATGGTAGGCGCATTCGCGGGAGGCATGATCGTACAGGGCGCCCTGCTCTACCTGGTGTCGCAATTCGGCAACGTGAATCCGCAGGTGGACCTCAAACCCTTGTCGGCTGCGCAATACGAAGTGACCGTGTCGGCCCCGAAAGACGTCAACAATGTCCAGATCAAAACCAAAGACGGCATCGCCACATTTGTCAGAGCAGAAAGCCTGAACGAAAACCCGGTCAATTCCCTGAGTTTTTCAATGACCGCATCCACACCCTATCGGTTCATTGTTACGGGCGAAGAAAACCTCTCGGCTGACAAGATTTCCATCATCGACCAGAAACAGGGATACAGCAAATCGATCTACCTCATGTCTGCGTTTCTGACGCTGTTCATGTTCATCACATTTTATACAACAAAAGAACGCGTGCAGCCGCCAAAGGGGCAGGAGACTAACCTCGGGAAAGACCTGCGAGACCTGGTGCGGAACAAACCCTGGATCGTGCTGCTCGTCATCGGTCTGTTGTTCAACGTCTACAACAACCTCAAGCAGGGCATCGTGGTGATCTACTTCACCCATTACCTGCACAACGCGCTGCTATCCGGCTCCTACCTCGTAGCGCTGATGCTGGCATCGATCGCGGGCGCAATGGTTACCGGTCCGCTGGGCAAACGCTGGGGCAAACGCAACCTCTTCATCATCGCGCTGATTTTCTCGGCCGTGGTCAACGCCCTCTTCCTGTTTTGCGGACCGAAAGACATTGGGGCGATATTCACGATCGGGATCATTTCAGAATTCGCATCTGCCATCTTCCCCACCCTCTTCTTCGCGATGCTGGGCGATGCAGCGGACTTCTCGGAATTCAAAAACGGAAGGCGCGCAACCGGGCTCGTCTATTCCGCGGGTTCATTCGCAACCAAGTTTGGCGGAGGTATTGCCGGAGCGATCATCGGCCTCGTCCTCAGCGCATACCATTATAACGGGCAGGATATGCAATCTATCGAAGGGGCTATCCCCGGCATCAAAATGCTGATGAGCTGGATACCCTCCGTGATAACATTGCTGGCTGCCGTGGTCATGTGGTTCTATCCCCTGTCCCAGGCGAAGATGGACAAGATCAATGCAGAACTGGATCGCAGACGGGCACGAGAATCCCTCTAACCCAAACCAACAACCAACAAATACCATCTACCATCCAGCATCAACCCACAACACAGAACACATGAAATACGGATACTTCGACGATGCCAACCGCGAATACGTAATTACCAACCCCCAAACCCCCTGGCCGTGGATCAACTACCTGGGCAATGAAGATTTTTTCTCCCTCGTCTCCAATACGGCGGGCGGCTATGTATTCTACAAGGATGCCAAGTTCCGCAGGCTCACCAGATACCGCTATAATAATGTGCCGATGGACAACGGGGGAAGGTATTTCTATATCAACGACGGCGGCACGGTCTGGAGCCCGGGATGGAAACCGGTGAAGACCGCGCTGGATCTCTATGAATGCAGGCATGGTCTTAGTTACACGAAAATACTCGGCGCCAAAAACGGGATCAATGCGGAACTGCTCTGTTTCGTCCCGCTCAAATCCTGGTGCGAGGTACAACAACTCACCCTGCACAATACCACCGCTGCCACTAAATCCTTCAAGCTCTTCTCCTTTATGGAATGGTGCCTGTGGAATGCGGAGGACGACCAGAACAACCTGCAGCGCAACCTGAGCACGGGCGAAGTGGAAATCGACGGTTCCACGCTGTACCACAAAACCGAATACAAGGAGCGGCGCAACCACTACGCTTTCTATCATGTCAATGCACCGGTGCAGGGATTTGATACAGACCGGGAATCCTTTGTGGGCCTGTACAATGAATTTTCCAATCCCCAGGCCGTGCTCGAGGGCAAGCCGCGGAATTCCGAAGCCCATGGCTGGAGCCCGATCGCATCGCACTACCTCGAAATCACCCTTGCCCCCGGCGAATCCAGGCAGCTCGTGTTCATCCTCGGCTATATCGAAAACAAGGACGAAGAAAAATGGAGCGGGAAAAATATCATCAACAAAGCGCCGGCAAAAGCCCTAATCAGCAAATACGATAGCCCACAAAAAGTGCAGCAAGCCCTGGATGATCTGAAGACTTACTGGGATAAACTTCTCTCCGGCTATGTATTGAACAGCGGAGATGAAAAACTCGACCGGATGGTCAATGTCTGGAACCAGTACCAGTGCATGGTCACGTTTAATATGAGTCGCTCCGCCTCTTTCTTCGAAGTTGGCATCGGCAGGGGCATGGGGTTCCGGGATTCCAACCAGGACCTCATAGGCTTCGTCCACCAGGTGCCTGAACGCGCACGGGAACGCATCATAGACATCGCCTCCACACAGTTCGAAGATGGCGGCGCCTACCACCAGTACCAGCCACTCACCAAACGCGGCAACAATGCCATCGGCGGGAATTTTAACGACGATCCGCTCTGGCTGATCCTCTCCACTGTAGAGTATATCAAGGAAACCGGCGACTTCTCCATCCTGGATCAGTTGGTACCTTACGACAATGACGAGACCAAAGCCGAGCCCCATTTCGAGCACCTGAAAAAATCCTTCTACCATGTGGTCAACCACCTGGGACCGCATGGGTTGCCGCTGATTGGCCGGGCCGACTGGAACGACTGCCTCAACCTCAACTGCTTTTCCACCAATCCCAATGAATCCTTCCAGACCACGGAGAATAAAAGCGGCGGTACGGCGGAATCGCTGATGATCGCCGGGCTCTTTGTGGTCTACGGAAGGGAGTTCGCGGACCTTTGTGACCGCATCGGAAAAAGCGCCGAAGCCACCGAAGCCCGTAAACATGTGGCGCAAATGGTGGACGCCATCAAAGCCCACGGCTGGGATGGCAACTGGTACCTCCGCGCCTACGATTTCTTTGGAAAAAAAGTGGGCAGCAGAGAAAACGAAGAAGGCCAGATCTTCATCGAATCCCAGGGCTGGTGCGCCATGGCGGAAATCGGGAAAGAAGAAGGGATGGTGCATAAAGCACTCGACAGTGTCAAAGAGAGACTGGACTGTACCTATGGCATCGTCCTGAACAATCCCGCCTTCACGAAATATGTGATCGAGTACGGGGAGATATCCACCTATCCCGCCGGATACAAGGAGAATGCCGGTATTTTCTGCCACAATAATCCCTGGATCATGATCGGAGAGACCATGATTGGTCGGGGCAACGAGGCCTGGGAATACTACCGGAAAATCTGCCCCTCCTACCTGGAAGAGATCAGCGACCTGCACAAGACCGAACCCTATGTGTACGCGCAGATGATCGCGGGCAAGGATGCCTACAGGCCCGGCGAAGCGAAGAATTCCTGGTTGACCGGCACCGCCGCATGGAACTACTATGCCATCACCCGCTATATCCTGGGTATCCGGCCGCAATACGATGGACTCCTCCTGGATCCCTGCATTCCGAAGGACTGGAAAGAATTCAGGATCATCCGTAAATTCAGGAACGGAACCTACCAGATCCAGGTCAGAAACCCACAGGGAGTCAGCAAGGGCGTGAAATCCCTGACCATGAACGGGAAAGCGCTCCAGGGCAATCTCATCCCGATCCAGGATGGAACACATGAGGTGGAACTGATCATGGGCTGAGTCACCGAATTCGATCAAAGCTGAAACGTCCAAACATAACTTAAATGAATACCCGAAATATTCTCCTCATCCTGGCCGTCGCTTTACTGCCTGGTTTTGCACAGGTACCGGGTGAACCCGGCGGGCAGATCCTGTACAACCAGGTTGGCTATATGAACCAAATGCCCAAAATGCTCCTGGTACCTGCGCATGTTGATGAGGTTGCAATCCTGGACGGGGACGGCAAAGAGGTGCTGAAAGTGAGACCCGCCCCTGCCCTCTTTTGGGATGCGTCGGGGACTTCGGTCCGTAAAGTGGATTTCTCCGCCATTACGGTTCCTGGAAAGTACACGGTACAAGCAAAGGGAATAGCCGAGAAACCGGTGATTAATATCGCCTCTAAACCCTACCATAAACTCACGCGGAGTGTGATGAAAGCTTTTTATCTCAGTCGGCTCGGCATGCCCATCGAAGAAGTCTATGCCGGCGCCTGGGCAAGGCCTGCCGCGCATCCGGACACCACCGTGTATATCCACCCCAGTGCGGCCGGACCGGGCAGACCCGCGGGCAGCGTCATCCAATCGCCCGGAGGATGGTATGATGCGGGGGATTACAACAAATACATCGTCAACAGCGCGATCACCACTTACACCCTGATGAAAGCCGTGGAAGACTATCCGGGCTTTTATCGCTCGCTCAACCTCAATATCCCGGAATCCCGCAAGGGCGTGCCGGACCTGCTGGCTGAAGCAGTATACAATTACAAGTGGATGCTCACCATGCAGGACCCGTCTGACGGCGGGGTCTATCATAAACTCACCAACAAGCAATTCGATGGTGTGGTTATGCCGCAGGATGCCCAAAAGGAGCGTTTTGTGGTGATGAAAACGACGGCAGCGGCCCTGGACTTAGCGGCCGTGGCTGCACACGCATCAAGGACGCTGGCTCCTTACGGTAAAGCATACCCGGGATTGGCGTCCAATAGCCTGGAACAGTCGGAAAAAGCATGGAAGTGGGCCAAACAGCATCCGGAACTTCACTACAAGCAACCGGAGGACGTAAAGACGGGAGAGTATGGCGATAAGAACCTGAAGGACGAGTGGTTCTGGGCTGCGGCGGAGCTATACCTCGCCACCGGAAAAAAAGAATACGAGGACGCGGTTGTCACATATTACCAGAAACCCGCCACACCGGAATGGGCCATCGTGCACGGACTGGGCTTCATGAGCCTGCTCAGCGCATATGATAAACTGCCCGCATCAATCCGGCAAACCAACCTGCGCGAGGATTTCCTGGCCCATGTGGACGAACTCGTCCGTGCTTCTGAGACTTCGCCTTTTGGGGTTAGCATCCGGAAATTTGTGTGGGGCAGCAATTCCTATGTGGCCAACGAAGGGATGCTGAAGCTCTTTGCGTTTCAACTGACCTCAGCGCAGAAATACCTAAGTTCAGCCGTATCGGACCTGGACTACCTGATGGGCCGGAATGCAACCGGATACTGCTTTGTCACGGGCTATGGACAGAGACAGGTCATGCATATTCATCATCGTCCCTCGCAGGCGGATGGCATCCCGGATCCCTGGCCCGGATTCCTGGCAGGCGGTCCAAACCTGGATACGTTTGCCGATTGTCCGGAGGATAAAACCAGGCCGAAACTTCCTGCCACCTCTTATGTAGACATGGATTGCAGTTATTCCACCAACGAAGTGGCTATCAACTGGAATGCCCCCATGGCCTATCTCTGTGGGGGCTTTGATGCACGATAAAAGTTTTTTTTAATTTAAGTTTGCCCTTACAGTTTTTCACATATTCAATTACTGTAATGCGTTTTATAAGATATCTACTGCTCGCATCCCTGATTGGATTGGCATCTTGTCAGCAAACGTCCAACAAGACCGACGTTTCAGAAAACCCATCGCCGAAACCCAATATCCTGCTGATCGTTGCAGATGACCTTGGGTATAGCGATATCGGCCCCTTTGGCGGTGATATCAAAACTCCGGTACTTGACAAACTGGGAAAGGAAAGCATGCTCTTCAGCAATTTCCACGTGTTACCCACCTGCTCGCCCTCGCGTTCTGCACTCCTGACCGGAAACGACAATCATGTGGCAGGTGTTGGCATTATGAGTGAAATGGACTACCCCGCTCTGCACGATCAGCAGCTGCCTGGTTATTCCGCCAGCCTCAGCAAACAAGTGGCCACCATCCCTGAACTGTTGAGGGAAAACGGATACCATACCTATATGGTGGGCAAATGGCACCTGGGAGAAAAGGCTGGTCAACTGCCCGCGGACAGGGGCTTTGAAGAATCATTTATCCTGGGCACGGGCGGAGGCAGTCACTTCAACGACAGAAGACCTCTCTCACCATTGCAACACATGGACTATTACCGCAATAGAACGATGGTTGAGCTCCCGGAGAATTTTTATTCCACGCGCGACTATACGGACACCCTGATCCGATTCATGGATATGCACCGGGAAGACAAGAAACCATTTTTTGCTTTTCTTTCTTATACTGCTGTGCACGACCCCATGCATGCACCTGACGATTATATCGCTAAATACAAAGGGGCTTTCGATAAAGGCTGGGATTCCCTGTGGCTCGAGCGATTCAATAACCTGAAAGCGCTCGGCATCCTGCCCAAGGAAATGAAAACGAAAAAGAATCCCGCCATACCCGGATGGAACAAGTTATCGGCCAAGGACAAAGCGGCCAATGCACGTGACATGGAAGTGTATGCCGCGATGCTGGACTACATGGACATGAGCATTGGCAGGGTGCTGGACCATTTGCGCAAGAGCGGGCAGTATGATAATACCGTAATCATCTTCATTTCAGATAATGGAGCCAATGGAGCACTGGGTAGCACCTACCCTGGGAACGAGGATGGAAAATACATGGCAACTTTTGACAACAGTCTGGAAGCACGCGGCAAGAAAGGCTCCTATGCAGAAATGGGACCGGGCTGGGCACAGGCATCTTCAGCGCCTTTCCGCTATTTCAAAAGCTTTACCACCGAAGGTGGTATCCGCGCTCCGTTGATCATGAAGGTCCCGGGCGCATCACAACAAGGCGGCCAATGGAACCATGAACTGTTTCATGTCACGGATATCATGCCCACCCTGCTCGAAATCACCGGGACCAGCTACCCCGAATCCTTCTCAGGAAACAAGTTGCATCCGCTGATTGGCAAGAGCTTACGCTCCCAGTTCTTTGGTGCCCCAACGGCCGTTCATGAGAAAGACGGCATCGGCTACGAACTCTTCGAAATGAAAGCCTATATCCGGGGCAAATGGAAACTGCTCAGGCTCCCCGTACCCATGGGCAGCGGTCAGTGGGAGCTATACGATCTTTCCACGGATCCTGGAGAAACCACGGATCTTTCCGCCCAGCACCCTGAAATTATTACAGAGCTTACGGCTGCATGGAACAGGTACGCCAAAGAAAACGATGTATATGACCACAAGGGTCACTATGATTCCCTCTACCGGAGAAGTTTTAAATAGTATTCAGCAAGGGGCGCCGCCCATCTGCCATAGTCTTTTCCGGAAGGATGCAAGCCGTCTTTAGCCACAAGGGACCTGTCTCGCGCAGCTTCCCTTGTACCGGTTGTGATATCCAGGTAATGAACTCCCCATTGTTGCGCGATGCGCTTATTCACTGCGTTGTACGCGTCAATCTCTGAAGCAATCTTTGGCCGGTCCCTGTCTTTCGCAAAAGGCGTTGCACTCCAGTCTGGAATACTCAGCACTACCACCCTTTCTTTTTTTCCGCCGGCCAAAGCGATTGCCTGTTTTAAAAGGTCTTCAAATTCCGGAGCGTAATTTTCGGTTGTCCGTCCCCGGTATTGATTGTTTACGCCAATCAGCAGGGATACCAGGTCATATGACGGCAACAAGTGGTTCGCCTGGATCCCGGAATTTAGTTCGTCCGTGGTCCAGCCGGTGCGGGCAATGATTTCCGGTGCCGCAATATTCAATCCTTTCTTCCGCATCAACTGTACGGCTTGATAAGGAAAGCTTTCATAGAGAGGTACGGATTCCCCAATGGTATAGGAATCGCCCAGGGCCAGGTAATGCAAAACTTTCTGTTGCCCGGCGTCAGTGTGCTGTTCATGCTTGGCAATGGAACTGATAGGTGCTTCAGGTGACATGATATGTAATTGAAAAGAGGCGAAGCAGAGGGCCATTGCCCCAAAAAAGATCCTGAACATGGTTCTTGACAGATTTCAAATGGAAGATACGCATGAAATCCATGAAGGTTTACGGATTTTTGCCTAGTTTCAGGGGAGAAACAGTTTCATGTCTGAGTTGATCATCCTGTTGATTGGGCTGGCCGCCGGTGCCGCCATTATCTATTTTTATCTGAAACACCGGATGCAGCAGTCGCGTCCCGTAGTGACCAGCCAGCTTGTTTTGGAGAAAGTGGAAAGGGTGTTTAAGGTCATCCTCGTAGAAGGGTATTTCAGCGAGATTTACGATTATAAACAGACCCAGCGCTTCCTGGAGCTCATTCCCGTAACCAAGAAAGCGCTGTTGATCGTTAACGCCAAGGTGATGGTGGGGTACGATTTCAAGAAACTGAAACTGGAAATCGATGAACGAAGCAATGAAATCCGCATCCTTGAATTTCCAGATCCGGAAATCCTGTCGGTGGATCCGGAAGTGAAGTACTACAACGTGGAAGATAATATCCTCAATAAGTTTTCAACGGAAGACCTAACCCATATTCAGGCGGAAGCCAAAAATATCATTCTTGCAAGGGCTTTGAAAAGCGACCTGCCCCGGATCGCACAGAACCAGGTCCGCACATTGCTGTTGGAACTGGGCGAACTGAAAAACTGGAAACTGCTTGGGGCGGATAAAATGCTCCTTGCACAAGATGGAAACAAGGCGCCAGGCACCGCTGCCCTGGCGCATGGCGCATAGAGGCGATGCATGATGCAGGTTAACAGCTTTGCAGTCCCGCGGGGCGAGGGGAAAATCACGGGGTAGTCATGCATGAAGCCATTGAACATCAGAAGCGTCCCTAAAAAGTCTCAGACGCGCCAAAATAGATCCCGCCTGAGTTCTTACCGAAGCCAACGTCTATCTGGAGGTTTGTGCGGGAATTTTTATCCACCTTCATCCGCAGGCCAAAACCATACCCCGGAGCAAAATACTTAAACATTTTTTCGTCCAGGTTGGGATTGGTGGTTGTAGTCACATTGGTAAAAAGCACTCCCCCGAACATTCCCCCGCAGGGACCGATCGGGAAGCGGTATTCGCTCTCTACGTAAAGCATATTCGTTCCCCGGAATCGGCCCTGTGTATATCCACGTCCTGATCTGCCGCGCTGGTCATAGCCAAGGGCCGGCAGCACCAGGTAGGGGATGGTACCATACTTGCTGAAGTTCCCAAGCAGCCAGAACCCTATGAGGTGACGGGGATTTCTTTTAGACAACCCATGGTAACTCCGCCATTCCAGGCTAAGCATGTTCGCGTTGTACTTACTGCCCAATAATTCCGGATTGAGCCGGTAATTGACAGATGCGAAAATTCCCTTATACGGATTTACAAGATTGTCCCTGGAGTCATAGGATGCCTGGAAACTCAGACCCGAAATAAGGTACTTCTGCGGATTGAAGTCGAACTGCCTGGAATAGAGGTAGTGGCTGGTGTACAGCGGTCGCAGGGTGTCAAGCCGTTCATCCACAATCTTATCCATAAAATCCAGGTGATACCCGAATCCGAGGTAGAACGACTTTGCTACGCGCCAGGACATAGTCTGATGAAAGCGATAGTGGTTAAACTTCATCGGCTGAATCAGCGAATCATCGTTGGATTCCCAGCCGTTCATGTTGAACTGAAAATCAAGGGCCCCTCCTTCCGGCGAATTGGTCCCCAATCCATAAGTAGCCTGGGAAAACAAAAAAACACGCCAGTCGCCGCTCAGAAACAACCTGTTTTTTTTCAAAAAGATATTGTTCTTGACCTGGAAAAGGAACTGGTTTTTAGTGGTGTAGTTTGCGCTGCCGTTTATGCTGGAATAAAGATCTCCGGGGGCGTTCCCTTTAAACGCATATTGACCGGCAAAGCCAAACGACAAACCCGTGGCGGGGTTGGAACTGATGGCTGGTACCAGTAAAAGCGAACTTCGCCCGGCTGATTTATCCTTCGGGGGCTTATGTCTTACTTTCCGGATGAAATCGGTAAGGTCTGTTTCCGCACATGGCACCGCGGTAGCTGTATCCTGGCCAAACCCAAATGCCGGAATCAGCCAGATCATCAGCCCGAGGCATAAATCGGGAAAAACTTTTTCCCGGAACTTGCCCCGAAAAAATTTTACCGGGATGATGGGATTCCCTGAACTGAGCAAACTTGAATTCATCCGGAACAGGTTTCGATTATTTCATGGAGCCGGCTGATTACAGCAAAACGCCAAGTATTTTTTCCAGCAATTCCATGACCGAATACTCCATAAAGAATATGGGAATAAACGGTATGAACAGGATCAATGCGATCTGGATAAGGTCACCCAGCCGGAACGGCACAACACTAAGATTCTGCAAGTAACGATACAGGCTGGTCAGATCAGCCTGATCTGACGGATCCAACACACTGCCCAAGCTTTCCCCTGATTCTGACATTGGCTTCACCCACCCTTCCTCGAATATTCCACTTGCGTTTGCACCTGCCCTGCCGAGGTAAAAGTGACCCAGGTATTTTCCCAAGACAAGCTTTCGGGTGAACAAGATCAGAGGGGAAAAAATGGTGATCAGAGAAAGCACGACAAAAGTCAACATCTCAATTTTGACGGTATCAAAGGAAATCTGGTGTTGCGAATATTGCGCGATCATATTGCTTGAAATGACGATACCACAAACAAAAAATACCAAACTAAACCCTCGTTGCGCCATGATCAACATGCCGAGACCGCCAGCTCCGTCCGGATGCGTTGGACGCAGTTTCAGAGGAATACGCGATATGCGGTAAACCAGCACCACCCAGACTGCGTATCGCCATAACCAACGAAATACCAGAAACTGAAAAACCGGGATGGACACATACTGCATCCACTTGCCGGCCATGCTCAGCGCGGCGGTTCCCTGATTCTTTGAGACGATCCAGGAATCGGCGGCAGCATTTACATCCAGAAAACGCGCCCCTCCCATAGGGCTCACAGATACACCTGCTATGACCATAAGCAGCATCACCTGCATCCACATGGAATTATTCCGGCGCTTTGCCTTCAGAAGCGGACCCTTGATAAATCGCTCACGGTCTTCCGGTGTCATCAATACATTTGCCAGGTACTCGAGCACCATCGGCATCCGCTCATAGACCAGGTCATGGATGATAATCATCAGCGGGACTCCCAGAAGTAACCGGCCCTGCCGGGAGTAATCCATGATAAAAGGCATGGATACCCCCTTGTAAAACGTACCTTCAACCATAGTCATCATCGCCAGGGGTAGCCAGGCAATACATAGCAACGCAATGGCCTGTTGCCGCCTGTTCAAGGGGGTGTTTAAACGCCTAAGCAATATCGAAATTAATCCGCCCCCGGAGACATCATAGACCGAAGCTTCTTTGTCCTGAACGGGCATCCGCTGCCAACTTCTTTTCACCTGTGCAAAATATCGTTTTTATAGCATATGCAATATCACCCTGACCATAATCATGGTCTTTAATGGCTAAAAACACTAACTTCGTTCCGGGGTTATTGAAGAGATTGTACATCATAAGAGTCCAGATGCACATACGAAAATACCGGTTTTGGATCGTTTCCCTTTCTTTGCTTTATATGCCCGTGAACGCTCTGGCCCAGGCAGCGCTTTCGGCACAGGAAATATGGCCTGCGATTGACGCTTACTACAGGATCAGTCCCAAATGGAGGGTTTATGGAACGGTTGCGGGAACCAAACTGGACGAATCCTCCTATTCCGATGCCGCCGTCGGGGTTTTCGGCGACTATTTCACCTTTCCCCTGAAATATACAAGAAGATTAATGCCGGGTCGTTCAGACAGCCTCCCTGGTAAATTCCTTTGGTTCCGTTTCGGCTACCAGTATAGCGCTACCCCGCCCAGCTCGGAAGACCCCTTCAAGGAAAGCATGATCGTGACGGAAGTCAACCCTCGATTCTATCTTCCCTGGTCCATGCTGCTGACCGTCAAGAACCGTGTTGACTGGCGCTTTAAGGAAGGCGAATTCAATTCGCGTTACCGGCCCAGGCTGATGATCGAGAAGGATCTGCGCACGGAGTACCTTTTTTTCACCGCCTCCGCTTTTGCGGAATACTTTTTGAACTTCGGCAACAGTTCCGTCAACCGTCTGCGCACCCAGGTTGGCGTCGAGATACGTGTGCTGAAACATATCAACTACGAGGTTTTCTGGAACCACCAGTATGAAAATGGAACGGAAGTCCCATCCGTAGATGCATTCGGCATGACGATCAAGACTTACCTCGACCACAACGAGGTGAAAGACTTCTTCAAATCCAGAAAACTCAGGAGATCTTCCAAATCCAAGGTCAACCCTTCTTAAGGCATTTAATTACACTCATAATCCCTCAGTGGTGCTGGCGAGGAAACCGGCGGCAACACGGAGGTTTTGGACACAAATCATTTCGCGGCAACAGGCTATTCTTTTTTATAGGCTCCTTCCATGCCAAGAACGTCTCAATCCTTTAACCATCCTTAATCGGAAGAAACACTGCAGCAATGATCACAAGCCCGATAACCCTGAATGGAACCAGGTGCAAAATCATTGCTGACTTGCTTTTTCTTTCTGCTTTTTCTGCGCGGCACCCTTACCGATGGGTATGCCAACGGTAGCATAAAAAGCCCTGTTATGTTGGCTGGGCCCCTGGTCGTCTACGGTAATGTCCAGCAATCCAAGATAGTATTGAATGCCAATATTCATGCCGTTTCCACCCATCAAACGATAGCCGGCACCAATTGCCAGCCCCGCATCAATGGGGTGGTATTCGTTACGACGCTTGACTTTATACTGAAGATCATCATCTGATTCCACCGTCTGGATAAACTCATCGTATGCTTTGTTTATCAGGGCCAGTTGAGTACCTGCCTTAACATAGATATGATTCTTGAAGAGATACTTCATCATAATCGGCACCTGGAAATACTGCAGATTGGTAGTCACTTTACCGCCTTCGAATACCTGGTCCAGTTCTGGATTATCCAGGGCATAAACGGGCAGGTCCCTGGCTCCCATGGGGGATTTGACCAGCACGCCGGTATTGATCATCCAGGCCGGATTTTTCAGTTTGATATCAAAATAAAAACCGAGGTTGAACCCGCTTTTGGCTTTGGCTCCCTCCAGTCCCTGGATATCAGAAATAGTGAGCCCTCCATCCAGGCCAAACTCCACCTTGCCGGAATTCAGCGATTTCCCAAAAATCAGGGAAATCAACACCTGCGTATGGCCGGGTATGCAAGCCAGCAGGAATAAACATATCAGGATACTTTTTTTCATCACAGCCAATTATAGTCCGAAACGATATTGCAAGCCGGCCATGACCTGTGTCCTTGATCCCAGGAAACCAGCTTCCACACGCATCATGAAGTGCTTGTTCAGTTGGAACTGTGACCCAATGATAAAATTCCAGGCATCCTTTACCCGTTTGTCCATGGAATACTGCACGGTAGAATTGGTGATGGTGTTCAGCGCATTATCTGCGCTCACCAGGATCTGGCCAGCCCTGTCCAGGACGGCATTGGCCCGCTCATATTTGGCCTGGTTGATCGGGTTGTTCTGCTCCTCATCACTGAGCCCGGCCCACCATGTATCCACCTGATCCTGCGCGTCGCCCACTTTTTCAATACCAGTTTCAATGTTTCCGCCCAACTCATCCACGGGTAATACATCACTAAGGGCGATCGAACCGCTGGTACCCGAGTTCAGTTTGACCCTGAACCCGCCCACCCAGACCGCGATGCTTTTCCTGGGATCCCTGAGCTTGAAATTCTTGCCGAAACGGGGACCGAATACGAAGGTCATGGCCGGCTTGTCGAGTTGGGGGACATCCGTCCAGGCAACGTTCATATCAAGGGCGAGAAAACCGCCCGCCACCCCAATCGTGGGCGTAAGACCAAAACCAGCCGTTGTTGCATTGAAATCCACTTTGGATTCGGCAGATAAAATTTCCTGGTCCACATTATTGGAATCCGGTATCCATACGCCAAAGCCTATGTCAGTGGACGCCTGTGTCCTACCAATGATGGCATAGACGCTCAGGAATGGAAACAGCCAGACATCGGGCCGCACGCTAACGGCACTGGCCGTTGAGACGGCCTTATCGAAACGAACCAGCCCATCGACCTCATACATTGGTCCATTGTTGAACCCCACCTTCAGGTTTTCAATAATAAAATCCGATTGCTGCCAGAAATACTGCACACTTATACCCGAAGGATAGGGTAAATCATACCCCATCCGGGTGACTTTCTTACCCCAAATGGGCAGTGCGTAGGGATATTCCGACTTCTTCAGGCTGTCAATCAGTTCGGTATTTTTCTTACCCACTTCCTTATTGCTGAATACCTGCGTCTGACCATGCAACGTGCACAACAGGAAAATGGCACAAAGTAGTTGAATCCGTTTCATAGAAATTTTAGCTTTAATAGTTATTTCGGTTTGATTTCGAAAGTAAATGGTTAATTAAGACGAACATTTACTGTGGAGCGACGTACTGGAAGCCCATCTGGCGCAGCGCATCGGCCTCATTGTAAAGGGTAATGGTTTTTACGATCTTTCCGTGTTCAATCTTGTAATCACTGTTCGCCCGGATCATCATCAACTTCCCGGATTGGGAGACAGCCCACTTGTGGCATTCAAATTCATCCCCTTTCTGTTGTTGCTGGCTATGTCCTTTGGAAGGGTAGACATATAGTCCCATGTCTTTGGACACCTGGTTGCAGGTCATCCTGGCCGTATCGGGAAGAGCAGGCGGAGCCGCCTGCAGGGCAAATGCCGATATTACAGATAGTATCGACATATATAAGACTGAAGCGGGCAAGACAACCCTGGAGAGAAAACATGATTCCATATCCCGTCGTTTCTTAATTCCGGTAAAAAGCACACGCAAGAAAACAGCAAATATCTACATGCGAAGGTAGCACTTGCCCATTCGCTCAATGATGAGAGACGTCATTCGGAGCTAAATATACTCAATGATGAGTATCAGCATCGGCCAGGCCATCCTGGTGCAACCCAACCGGGCAGACCGACAGATATGGAAGGGCACCGGCAGCCCGGTTTCCGTTTCAATATGCAGTTCACCAAAGAGCAGTCAACCTGTATTGAAATCGGGCCCAACATTTATACGATGCTGCTCGCTTATGAACGCTTTGCCGATTTGGAGGCCATCACCGTGAAACGGGTGGGCCACTTTCTCAAACCGATTATCGTTTTTAACCAGTAAGGGTATTTCGACTGCTTTATCGTCCGGATAGATCGCGCTGTACAAGAAAAATCTGTTGGCGAAGATCATCACGGAATATGGCATGTTGCGCAAAAGGTGAAAGACAACCCGCCGGCAATCCTGCAGACAGGGACTGGAGCCCGGATACCCTGCGCCGCGCACGATTGCTACAGGGCATGCTTACCGGTCCGTCCGGTAACCGCGTTCCAAGCTTTGTTTAGAACCGGAACCCGATATGGACGAGGTACCTGAACCCAATACTGGTTGTGGAAATCTTTCCACTTGCGTTAAACTCTTCATCAGAAAGCACATAATTCATTCCTGGGAATTTCTGGGTAAGGATATCCTGGATGGCATCCTGCAGTTGCTCTCTCTCCTGGTCCGTAAGGTTTCCTTCGGCAGACGCTTTGATGCTGTACCAACCTACCCCCGGGCCTATGAGAACCATATCCAGCGCCAGCCGGTCCCAAAATACGAATTGGTAACCCAATTCAAATCCGAGCGTATGCAACCGAAAGTCCGTATTGGTGGTTACCAGTTTCTGGTTGCTGCCGGAACCTGTATAATCCCAGCTGTTCTCCCTTTGCCAGTTATTCAACGAATAAAAAGGCCCGATATAAACGCCGCGGGGAGCCCTATACTTGTTCTCTTTGGCCAGGTAGAAGCGATAATCTGCCGAGAAATTAAAGCCGGATGACTTCAAATCCTTCCCAAGGGAAAAACTATCGGTCACCACACCAATAGAACCTGGCAAACCTGCCTTTCCGAAATTGACGGAAATACTGCTTTTTGGCGTCAGTACGCGCTCATATCCGAAAATGATCGCCTGGTCAAATCCAAACAGCAAGGCGCTTGACAAATTATATCGTACGATATTCTTGCGCGATTTTTTCCAGGAACTATCGGACTTCAAGTCCTGCGTGTATGCGTATTGGGCCGAAAAAGCGATCACGACGGACCATATGGCGATGCGAATTAGTTGCTTCATAGCTCAGTATTTATCTGTTGTGATAAACATACGAAAGTTAACAACAATCTCAACTGCAGCTTATGAGTTGTATTAGTTTCCCGAAAGTCCATGTTTTTCAGTGATCAATCGAGGAGCAATGAAAATCATTATTCGCCAGACGACTTCAGCCGGTGCATACCCTCAACAAGTTTATGCCATCCGTAGGTAAATGTCAGGCGAAATGAATCCATATTCAGGTCTTCCGGTTTGCTGTCGTTGATCGTGGAAGAATAGGCAAGCATGATCTGCATATTCTCATTCACATGGAAACCCAGGGTACCTCCCACGCCAAGATTGCTGAGGCTCGTTCCTTCCACGCCATCAACGGTGGCCCGTCCTCCGGACATGGAAATCACATCCAGGGAACCCCAGAATCGCTCCATGAAATCACGGGTCAGGTGGGCTTCCAACTGGAACATTGGCTCGGTGGTTAATTCCTTGCCTACAAAATCCTTGTTCGCTCCAAAAAACCAGACGGCAGGAAGAAACTCCAGGGTAGTGCGCCTCCCGGGCACCCAGGAACCAAGCTGCCAGACAACGGGCGCACCTACGCGTCCATACCAACGATTCTGACCGATATTAACAGGGCTCTCCTTGTCGTATTCCCCAATGGGTATCGCTAGGCTTCCAATGATATCGACGGAGAATTTTGGCTCGTACCGCAGCATGTCAGGGATATTCATGATTGGCTTAGGTCCTATCACGTTCACGCCTACCTGCACCATCGGATCTCCAAATCCCCTTGCGGTATATTGTTGATTGATAATGCCCGTGTTAATACTGCTGGAAATTCTACCCATCGGGGCAATGACCGAAATGATACCCGCCCGTTTGAAGATCGGGAGGAACTTGGCGTATCCCACACTGGCCACCGTGGCTCCAAACTCTGCGCCTGGAACCACATTATGAGATGGATCAACGGGATTGGCATTGCCCCCCATGGAAGAGCCGATGACCGGCACTGCATTGGTGCCCATCAGTCCTTTCCAATAAAACCTGGGACCGTCTCCCTGTGCCATCGTGGAAATGGATGCGCAAAGCATGACAATAAACAGAGCTATCGAAAAATTACCTGCACGCATGCTGATCAACTTTATATAGTTGTTCATGATTATTTATTCTTTATTTCTTTAGGTTCGGCCATCATGTTTTTAGGCGGAATGAATTGCCTGATATTGATAATCGGAGGATAGCCTTCCTGCACAGGGAACCTTTGCGGTAATTGATCTTCCATTGTTTCAAATACGGTGCGATCGGGCAGTATCACATTATTTTCCTTCGCATACTTATCCCAAAGTGTCAGCATTTCTTTGAGCTTGTCAGGGTTTTGTGCCGCCAGGTCATTTCGTTCGGCGGGGTCTTGAGTGATATTAAACAGTTCCCATTCCGACTTTCCAACAGGCTTTATTTCCCAGCGTATTTTCCAGTCGCCTTGCCTCAGCGCGCGGTTACCGAAAACCTCCCAAGCTATGTAATCCTTATCTGTTCTTGGAGAAGCAGCCTGCCCGCTCAGTACTGGAAGCCAGGATTTACCGGTTAATTTGGGTTGTTCCTTGCCGCTAAAGTTCTCGGGATATTTTGTTCCGGCCACTTCGAGCAAAGTGGGCATAATGTCGGCAACGAACATGAGGCCATGGTTGACACTGCCCTTCGGCAGTTTGTTGATCGGACCGCTTACCACCAATGCATTATGAATACCACCTTCGGCTGTCCAGCCTTTGTACTGACTGAAGGGAGTCATGGAAACCTGTGCCCAGCCTGGGCCATAACCCACGTATGAGTTTGGTTCGCCCCATGCATTGGGATGGTTGTTTGACCATTTGGACGCAAAATATAGAAAATCGCGGGTGCCGGGTGTCCCACCGATCATGGCGCCCAGGTCGGTGCCTTCCGCACCGTTATCGCCAAATACGATAAAGATGGTGTTTTCATATTCTCCAATGTCTTTCAGGTGCTGAACTAACCTTCCAATATGATGATCCATATTTTCAACTAAACCGGCATAGAGTTCCATTTTCTTCCCAATTACGGCCCTTGTTGCAGGCGCAAGAACGTTGTAATCAGGAACAAACCACATCCGTTCTGCCAATTGGGTATTTTCAGGAAGGATGCCGAGTTCCTTTTGCTTCTTCAGGCGTTCTTTTCTTGTGACATCCCAACCCTTGTCATACTCACCCACATGCCGGTTTCTCCAATCCTTGGGCAGGTGGTATGGATCGTGAGGTGCCTGATGAGAAAGATATGCGAAGAAGGGTTTGCCATCTTTTCTTCCCTCATCAATAAAACTTATCAGTTTATCCGTATACGTTGCCGTAGCATAATAATTTTTGGGAAGCCGTGTCAGGTATTTTCCATCTTCCGTAAACACGGAAGTATGATTGAGTGCTGTCATATTGGTCATGTCCCAATAACTTCCCATTCCATCCAGCATTGTGAAATCCCGTTCAAAACCACGGGCAGCCGGAATCTTGTCAGGTGCTTTACCCAAATGCCACTTGCCCACCATATAAGTGTGGTACCCGGCATCTTTCAACAAATGAGGCAAGGTTACCAGGCTGGTGCTCAGATTCCCTTCGTATCCTTCTTTGCCCATCTGGTTGGGGGCGGTCCACTCATCCATGGCACCCAAGCCATTGATGTGTGTATCATGGCCCGATAATATCATTGATCGTGTGGGGGAACAACTGGCATGCGTGTAGAAATTGGTGAACCGGGTTCCGTTCATGGCCAGGGCATCCATGTTGGGAGTTTTAATTTCACTTCCAAACACTCCCATATCGGAATAACCCATATCATCCGCTAGGATGATTACGATATTGGGCCTTTTCGCCTGGGAATAAATATCCGGGTGCGCCAGCAGGCATCCGGCTAATACAATCATCAACATACTGAACTTCATGACTCCAATATTACAGGTTTACGAAATGCTAAATCCTTTACCATTTTTCACCATACGACAGATCGCACAAGGTTTGCCAGTCAGAGAACCAAATATCGTATCTCTGGTTATTAGTTTTCATGACAGAAATCATGACTCCACCAATAAATAATTCCATATCACATCTTCCAAAACTTAGGATCCCTAAAAATGGCAACCGGGGTTTACTGGTGTAAAGTCATTCAGTTTGAAAAAATCCATCATGTGGCAATGGAAGGTAAGTCTTTTTTTTCGCAAAAAATCTACAATGCGATTCATTACCTTCAAATGTCTGCTAGTACACTCAAACACTTGATAAATGGAGATCTCAGGAAACTACGAGATATTCTGGAAATTTATTGACCGTTACCTTCCGTCTTCCTTCAGGGATGTTGCCTCTGGAAGTCCATTCATGAAAGAGATGGAAACTTTACTGCGGGACCGCAAACAATTTTTCTACGCCGGTGACCTGCTGGCGATGCGCATCGATTTCACCAGCCAGGGGATATTTGACCTTATTGGACTTCGTCCCGAAGAATTAACCACAGGGAGGATCATCCGCATGATCCACCCCTCAGACCTGGCAAAACTAAAATCTTTCCCAACCAGGTTTTTCAGGTCCGGAATTGAACTTTTCGAAAAGAAAGGCGGAGAGGAATTCTTTTCGGTAACGGTAAGGCTCATCAAACCGGATGGGCATGTCCTGCATGCGCTCTATCAAAGTTACGCATTCTACAGCACAATGCCTTACGAATCCGTCTTTGCCATCATCGTTTACACGGACATTTCCAACTTGTCAATCCCGAAAAATATACAACATCACTATGTAGGTTGCGATCCTTCTTTGTTCCGATACCCGGATGAAGACCTGCTCCAGACAGGGCATCATTTTTCCGAGAGGGAACTCGAAATTCTACGCCTGGTTGCCAGGGGCATGGAAAGCGAAGACATCGCGAAAGCACTTTTCCTCAGTGTACATACTGTCAATACCCATCGCCGCAATATCCTGCGAAAGAAAGACAGCACCAATATTCAGGACATTATTTTCAACCTCAAAGAACAGGGTGTGCTGTGAATGCGCATCCTGAACCTGTAAAAAGACGCCGTTGCTCCCAGTCTGTCCTTTGCGCATGAATACTTAACGATAAGTAGGGCTACCCAGGAAGGCTACCCCACCCTGGACTTACCGGGGATCAAACTAAGGATCTTCCATATTTTGTATGCTGAACATGGATTGATTCAGGCGCTGGTCCATTCATGGCCAAAACGCCCATTTTTGTCCATTAACCAGTTGATGCAATCGCCGGGAATGCCCTAAATTGGCATCAAATCGCCCACGGCACACCGTAATACGGATACTCCCCGTGCAGAACAACCATGAATTTTCGCATCTTCCAAAACCCAATTGCATGAGATCAACCCTGGTAATGATCTGCGTCCTGCTCAACCTGGCAGGCATCGCTCAACCCCAGCCGGCGAGCAAGGCAAACTACGCGCTGGCAGCCAAATTCTCGCCCAAGAAACTGGAGAAAATGCTCTTCTCCACCTCGGTAGACCCGCATTGGCTGAAAAACACCAACAGGTTCTGGTATATGTATGAGACCCCGGCGGGAAAGCGCTGGTATATCGTGGACCCGGCAAAGGGAAGCAAGACCCTGATGTTTGACAACGACCGTCTGGCGGCACAGCTCACCCGCATCATCAAAGACCCGTTTGACGCCCAGCACATGGGCATCGAAAACCTGAAATTCCTGCGCGAAGATGATCTCATCTCCTTTGAAGTGAAAAGCAGCGAGGAAATCGAAAAGAAAGACACCACGAAAAGGGGATCACCGGTGACGAAAGAAAAAAAGACCTGGTATTTCGAATACAATATCCGCACCAACCAACTGACAGAGCGGAAGGATTATGAAAAACCAAAGGAAAAGCCCACATGGGCATCCATTTCACCAGATCGGAGATGGGTGGTATTTTCCAAAAAGCACAACCTGTGGTATATGGACTCGGCCAACTATCGTAAAGCGCTCAAGAACGATGACGACAGCACCATAGTAGAAACTCAGCTCACCAAAGACGGAGTAGAACATTACAGCTACGGCGGAGGCGGGAACGAGACGAATGTGGATATGGAAAAAAACCGCAACAAACGCAAGCCGGCAGGCATCTATTGGAGCCCGGATAGCCGGCATTTCACCATGATCCGTTCAGACCAACGCAAGGTCAAGGACCTCTGGGTCATCAACCATTCCGCAGAGCCCCGCCCCACCCTCGAGACCTACAAATACCAAATGCCCGGGGAGCCGGAATCTCCCTTGCGCGAACTGGTTCTGTTTGATTTTTCCGGCAAGACTTACCGCAAAATCGAAACAAACATGTGGAAAGACCAGGAACTGTCCATCTGGCCTGCACAGGCCCTGCAAAAAGAAAGGGATGACGACTATCGCCCCCTGCGCTGGCATGGGAACGATGCCCGTTACTATTTCTATCGGACCAGTCGCGACCTCAAGCGCATAGACATCTGTTATGTGGATGTGGCAACTGCATCCGTCAAGACCGTCATCGAAGAACGGATGAATCACCCGATTGATGTACGCAGGCCCGTGCTGATTCAGGGCGGCAAGGAGCTCGTACACTGGAGCGAACAGGATGGTTGGGGACACCTGTATCTCTACGATGAAAACGGCAAACAGCTCCGCCAGATCACCAGCGGCCCTTGGCACACAACGGGTCCCGAATACGGAGACCAGATTGAAGCCTATGATCCCAAGAACCGCACCCTGTATTTTTCCGGTAACGGTCGGGAAACCGGAGAAGATCCTTACTATCGGCATGTCTACACCGTAAGGACCGATGGCACGGGACTGAAAAACCTGACACCCGGAAACGCGGACCACGGGTTCAGCATGGACGATGATGCCCGGTATTTCGTAGCCAATTACTCCCGCGTAAACTTGGCACCTCAATCCTCCTTGTTTGACGTTACCGGGAAAAAGATCATGGACCTGGAGAAAGCGGATTTCAGCAGGCTGATCGAAGCTGGTTATCGCTTCCCGGAACCTTATAAAGTAAAAGCAGATGACGGTGTAACCGATATCTATGGCGTGATGTACAAACCTTATGATTTCGACTCCACCAAAAAATATCCCATCATCGCCTATGTATATCCCGGCCCGCAAACAGAAGCCGTCAACAAGTCCTTTGCCCGTGGTATGGATCGGATAGACAGGCTTGCACAGCTTGGTTTCGTTGTAGTGACGATGGGCAACCGCGGAGGGCACCCAGCCCGCAGCCGCTGGTACCATTTGTATGGCTACGGAGACCTTCGGGATTATGGACTGGCCGATAAAAAAGCTGCCATTGAACAATTGAGCAACCGTTATGATTTCATAGACATCAATCGCGTAGGCATTCATGGACACTCTGGCGGTGGTTTCATGTCTACCGCGGCGATGCTCGTCTATCCGGACTTTTTCAAAGTAGCCGTGTCTTCGGCAGGCAATCATGAAAATAACGTGTATAACCGCTGGTGGAGTGAAAGGCACCACGGTGTGAAAGAACAGGTAAGCGATAAAGGCGATACCAGCTTTGTCTATTCCATTGAGAAGAACTCAGAACTGGCGAAAAATCTGAAAGGCCGGCTCCTGCTCGTACATGGAGACATTGACAACAATGTGCACCCGGCCAATTCGATCAGGCTGGCAAACGCCCTGATCAAAGCCAACAAACGATTTGATTTTATGCTTTTGCCCGGCCAGCGTCATGGCTTTGGCGATATGACCGAATATTTTTTCTGGCTGATGGCCGATTACTACGCAAAATGGCTGCTGGGCGACTTCTCACAGCCGGTGGATATGAAGGAATTAGCTAATTAGCTGATTAGCTCATTAGCTCATTGGGATATTTACAAATGAGTGAATGAGCTAATCAGCCAATGAGCTAATCCTATTTCTTCGCCTGCTGCATCGCATTGCCCCCGGCGCCCTGGCCTCTTCCGCCGCCTTGCTGGGCTTTGAACAACTGGAAGCGGGAAGGCATTTCCCGGATGGGCCACATGCCGTTGGCTTCATTGATGTCCGCGGTTTCGCGCATCGGATCCAGTTTGATGGAAGCCACTTCCTTGTCTTTCATGAAGACCTTGCTGAACTGCTTCTCATTAGCCCGCCATGCGGTTACGGGCACCCGGTCCACCTGTCTGGTTCCGTCTTTGAATGTCCATTCAACGATCACAGGCATCGGCATGCCGCCCTTGTTGGAGAACGTCAGCTCATAGAAATGCTTATCGGCCCATTTGCCATAATTGTCTTTGTCTTTCTGGGCATCCAGCTGCTGCTGCATGGCCTGCTCCCGCATCTTCTGATCAGCGTTGCGGTTTTTGTAATAAAAGTCCTGCAGGGACGTGTCCTGTTCCGTGTAAAACTGAATCGACTTATCCGCGCCATTTCGCTGCTTGCTCAGGGCTTCAAATTCCGGTTGCTGCATGGAAGCCATGTTTTTGGGATCGTCAAGGCGGTACCATTTGACACTATCGAGTGAAATATCCACCGCGTCAGTGCCAAAATACCAACCGCGCCAGAACCAGTCGAGGTCGTATGCACTGGCATCTTCCATGGTGCGGAACAGATCCGCGGGGGTGGGATGTTTGAATGCCCATCTGCGCGCGTACTCGCGGAAAGAGAAGTCGAACAGCTGCCTGCCCATAACGGTCTCACGCAGAATGTTCAGACCGGTGGCGGCTTTTGCATAGGCATTGGCCCCCACATTGGCTACGGCATCGCCCTTGGTCATGATCGGCTCCAGTTGGTCCTTGGGCAGCTTCATATAGTCCGCAATAAAATGAGCAGGACCACGGCGCGAAGGGAAATTATGATCAAATTCCTGCTCAGTCAGGAACTGGCAGAAGGTATTCAGCCCCTCATCCATCCACCACCACTGGCGTTCGTCTGAATTCACGATCATGGGGAAGAAATTGTGTCCCACTTCGTGGATGATCACGCCGATGGCGCCGTTCTTGACCGCTTCACTGTAGGTTCCGTCTTTTTCAGCACGTCCGAAGTTCATCGCTAGCATCGGGTATTCCATACCAATGGCCGCTTCCACGCTTTGCGCCACGGGATACGGATACGGGATGGTGAACTTGGAATACACTTTCAGGGTATGGGCCGTAACCTTGGTGGAGTATTTCCGGTAAATGGGATAAGCTTCTTTTCCATAGAAACTCATGCACATTACTTTCTTACCGTCGATATAGGTTGGCATGGCGTCCCAGACCAGCCTGCGCGAGGTATTGAACGCGAAATCCCGGACATTCTCTGCCTCAAAGATCCATGTCCTTGAACGATTGCTTTTGTTTTTGCTGGCTTCAAGCGCTTCGGCAAGCGTTACAATCTCAACGGGCTCTTTGGAGGTCTGCGCCTCGTTCCAGCGTTTCATCTGGGTGGGGGTCAGCAGCGTTTTGTAGTTCTGGCAAACGCCGGTTGCCGCCACGATGTGATCAGAAGGCACGGTAATGGCTACCTTATAATTGCCAAAAGTGAGCGCAAACTCGGATCCGCCCGTGAATTGCAGGTGCTGCCAGCCCTGGAAATCAGAATAGACGGCCATGCGCGGGAACCACTGGGCGATGGAATAGAGGTTGTTATCGTCCTCGGGGAAATGTTCATAACCACCCCTGCCGCCACGGGTGGCTTTGTCCGGTATTTTGAAGTTCCAGTTGATATTGAACACGAATTTTTGTCCCGGCTTCAGGGATCCCGGGATATCAATTCGCATCATGGTCTGGTTGATAGTATAGGAAAGATTTTTTCCTGCTGCGTCTATGACGGACGTGATATTCACGCCATAGCCTTTCAGGTGCGTTTCTGCATCCATCTGGCTCAGACCCGTGCTGGAAGGACGCGCAGGCATTTTGCCGGTATTGTCCGTGTTATTATCGCTTCCTGGCGCATGAAAATTTTCATCCAGTTGCAGCCAGATATAGGAAAGCAGGTCCGGGGAGTTGTTGTAATAAGTCACCGTCTCCGCGCCGGTGAGGTGATTATTGGGCTCATCAATGGTCACTTTGATGTCGTAATCAGCCCGCTGCTGCCAGTACTTAGGACCCGGGGCCCCGCTGGCGGTGCGGTATTCATTGGGAGAAGCAAGGAGCCAGTCGAGCTGTTCAAACGCATTCCCGTGGCTGGAAGCCGGATTATGCTGCAATTGGGCGATGGAAAACTGGCTGAATAAAAGGCAGGCAATCAAACCGATGACGATTTTTTTCATGTGCGATTAATTGTCAGGATGGATAAGCGGGCTCTTCCCGTCTTGATCTTTATGATAAACAAATAAGTCCTTCATTTTGCCAAATTTCATTGCTGCCTGTTTTGGCTTCCAGGCCGGCTTGCGTTCCCAGGCCATTTGCAGGGAGAGCATCAAAATGAGGGCGGAAAGCCCAGTCACCCATCTGCGCCTGGTGATTGGCGGGATGCGGGTAAGCGTCCAGGTCAGTAAAAGAAGCAACAATACTACAAAAATCTGCCCGATTTCGAGCCCCAGGTTAAAGCTAAAAAGGCTCCAACCAATTCGTTGCTCCCTGGAAAGGCTGAAACGGATGGCATTTGCATAGCCCATCCCATGAATCAGGCCGAAAAAAAGGGCCAGGATATATTGCAGGCGCAGGGACTGACTGCTGAACGAAAGCCTGAAAAGGTTGGCGGCGGCCGTGGTGGCAATGGTGCATGGAATCAGGAACTCCACCCATTCGTCTGAGAAGCGGATAATATCTAATACACTGAGTACAAGGGTGATGGCATGACCTATGGTGAACGCTGTGACCAGGATCAGGACTTTCTTCCATTCCTTGAGGGTGAATACTATCGCCAGCGCCATGATAAACAGGATGTGGTCCAGCGCATCCAGGCTGATGATATGGTCCCAGCCCATGCCGAAATAAAATGCAAAATCCTCCATAAGCGCTTTCAGCGTGGAAAATAAACCAGAGTTTTGTACCTGCAAAAAGGAGTTCCGCAAATGGTCCTGTCATACCTGTACGGTGCATTGATCGCTTTTAGCCTCTTGATCTCTCCCGTCCTGATTCCGGAAACGGAAAACGGGCTGGTGCATCCTTATTATGTTAGTGTGACTGAACTGGAATGGAATGCTTCCGAAAAGGAGGTACAGGTTTCATGCAAACTTTTCACTGATGATTTTGAGGAATCGCTGAAACAGGCCGGCAAAGCGGTGGACCTTGTCAAAGGAGACAGGACCCGCAATCAGGCTGGGATTGAAGGCTACCTCAGGAAGCACTTCGTGCTAAAAATAAACGGTAAACTGGTTCCTCTAACCCTCGCAGGTTATGAAAATGACCAGGAAGCCACCTGGGTTTATCTTCAGGGGCCTTTCGCCGCCATGCCTTCGGAAATGGACATCAATAACTCCCTGCTGTATGAAACAAAAAAAGAACAGGTGAACATTGTGCACCTGAAAGCCGGGGATCAGCGAAAAAGCTTCAGACTGGTCAATCCAGACACCGGCATACATTGGAAGGTCTCTCCTTGAAAATTCCGCAACGTCCCTTCGCTTCGCTCAGGGGACATTGCTTGGAAGTTTCCCGGAGTGTCACCGCAGCGAAGCCAGGAGACCCGCGGCACCCCAAAGTCCCTTCTCTTCGCTCAGGTGACATTGCCTTACCTGAGCGAATCAGATAATGAGCCAATGAGCTCATCTCACACCACCACTTCCACCACCTTCGTAGCTTCCAGGTTGGCATTGCGCATGGAGATGCTTCGGATGGTGTTGCTGGCAAACTGCTCAAAAGCCTCACGGGTTACAGGATCATCGCCCACCATGATGGGGGTTCCCTGATCGCCTCCTTCCCGGATACTCTGTACCAGCGGAATCTGTCCCAGGAATGGAATATCAAACTGATCGGCCAGGCGTTTGCCCCCTTCTTTGCCAAAGATGTAGTATTTGTTATTGGGCAGTTCCGCCGGAGTAAACCAGGCCATATTCTCCACCAGTCCAATGATGGGCACTTTAATTTGTGCCTGGCCAAACATGGCAATTGCTTTCCGTGCATCCGCCAGGGCCACGTCCTGTGGAGTGGTCACCACCACGGCGCCAGTCACCGGAACGGTCTGCACCAGGGTCAGGTGAATGTCACCGGTACCAGGCGGCATATCAATGATAAGGTAGTCCAGTTCACCCCAATAGACATCGCTCACGAACTGCCGGATGGCACTACTCACCATTGGGCCACGCCAGACTACTGCGCTTTTTTCGTCCACCAGCAGGCCCATGCTGATGAGCTTAATGTCAAATTTCTCGAGTGGTACAATCTTGTCCTTTCCTTCCACCTCCATCATCAGCGGACGTTCCCCGCGGACCCCAAACATAATGGGGACAGAGGGGCCGTATATGTCGGCATCCATCAGTCCCACTTTTGCGCCGCCCTGCGCCAGCGCAAGGGCCAGGTTGGCAGAAACCGTTGATTTCCCCACGCCTCCCTTACCAGACACCACCGCGATGATATTTTTCACAGTGGGAAGAAGGGCTTTCCCGTCCATACGGTTGGAACTGGTATTGGCGATGAATTTTACTTCGATGCCGATATCCTCGCCATGATCCTGGCGGATGGCAGTTTCACACTCCCGGCGCATCAGTTCCTTGAGCGGGCAGGCGGGAGTGGTCAGAACGATGGTGAACCTGACATGACGGTTGCCGATCTCGACATCACGGATCATATTCAGGGTGACGAGGTCCTTGCCTAGGTCCGGCTCCTGCACACGGCTCAATGAACGTAGTATATCCTCGGAATTCATATGTTAAAAATGTTAAAGTAAAGAGACGAGGGTGCAAAATTAACCAATCGTAACCTTACTTTGTTTATTAAACCCTGGGCCTTATTTTGCGCCCTCTCCCTGACATGACCAGACCTTTACGATACATTGCCATATTGCTTTTCTCCTTCTCTGTTTTAACAGCCAAAGCGCAGTTTGAGAATTTCCGCGATTCAGTGGTGCAATTGTACGGTGTGGTAATGACGGCAGATAGCCTGATCGGGCTTCCTTATGTGAGTGTAGTGGTTAAAGGCTCTGGCAGAGGTACGCTGACCAATGTGCAGGGTGTTTTTTCCATCGTGGTGATGAAGGGAGACCAGATTGAATTCAGTTCCGTAGGTTTCAAACCAAAAACTTTCGAAATACCCCGAAACTGGGAGGGCAATCAGTACAACATTGTTCAACTGATGGTCACTGATACGGTCTATCTCCCCGCAACCATCATCAGGCCGAGACCCACGAGAGAACAGCTTGAGCGCGACTTCGTCAATACCCAGGTTCCGGATGACAATATTGAAGTGGCCCGGCAGAATAATGACCTGGCAAAAAGGCGCGTGTTGTCAGAAGCCATGCCAAGGGACGGACGGGAAGCCGCCAATCTCAATCTGGCAAGCACGGCCAGGAAAGCCAGTTACAGCGGCCAGGTGCCACCCATGAATATCATGAACCCCGTTGCATGGGCACAGTTTATCAAGTCCTGGAAGCGAGGCGACTACAAGAAAAAGTAACCTCGGCTTTTCCCCGGAAGGAATTCCCTTTCCAATATATTTGCGGCATGAAAAATATTTCCGTCATAGGTTCCGGTACGATGGGTAATGGCATCGCGCATGTATTTGCCCAGCACGGTTTTTCCGTAACCCTGATTGATATATCCCGGCAAGCCCTGGACAAAGCCATCAGTACTATTGGTAAAAACCTGGACAGGCAGGTAACCAAAGCCGTGATCACGGAATCCCAGAAATCATCAACGCTGGAACATATCCAGACCAGTACGGAACTGGCAACTGCAGTGGCCAATGCGGACCTGGTGGTGGAAGCAGCCACGGAAAACACTGATCTGAAACTGGACATCTTCAGGAGCCTGGATCAGCATGCGCCCGCATCCTGTATCCTGGCCTCCAATACATCTTCCATCTCCATCACAAAAATTGCGGCGGCTACCCGAAGGCCGGGCAAGGTCATCGGAATGCATTTCATGAACCCGGTTCCCGTCATGAAACTGGTGGAAATCATCAATGGATATGCCACCGAGCCTGCAGTCACAGAGCAGATCGTGGCGCTGAGTAAAACGTTGGGTAAAACTCCCTGCGTGGTCAACGACTACCCAGGCTTTGTAGCCAACCGCATCCTCATGCCCATGATCAATGAAGCCATCTGCACCCTCCATGAAGGCGTAGCCGGTGTGGAGGAAATTGACACAGTGATGAAACTGGGCATGGCCCATCCCATGGGGCCCTTGCAATTGGCCGACTTCATTGGCCTGGATGTATGCCTGGCTATCCTGCGTGTATTGCATGAAGGATTCGGAAATCCGAAGTATGCGCCCAATCCACTGCTGGTAAATATGGTGACGGCCGGGAAACTGGGCGTCAAAACCGGAGAGGGATTCTATTTCTATACACCCGGTTCAAAAGACGCAAAAGCCAAAATATTTCGCTAGTACGGGATTCCTGCCTTCTTATTGCGTCAGGAGTTTACGGATCGAAGCTTCCAATTCCCTGCCATCAAGGTTCACACCGCGGATGACGCCTTTCTTGTCAATCAGGAATGAAGCGGGAATGGCATCCACCCCGTAAACCTCCGTTGATTGTGCGTTCCATCCACCCGGATCCAGCACCTGCAACCAGCTGAGTCCGTCCTTTTCAATGGCTTTTTTCCAATCGGCTTTCGATTTGTCAATCGAGACCCCCAGGATTTCAAACCCCTTGCCCCGGAATTTGTCGTACAACATCACGAGGTTGGGATTATTGGCCCTGCATGGACCACACCAGCTGGCCCAGAAATCCAGCAGCACCACCTTGCCACGCAGGGAATCCAGGCTCACGGGCTGTCCTTCCATATCTGGCAGCATAATGGCAGGCGCCAACTGTCCTTTTTTGACCTGGGCCTGAACTGCAATGCCTGCCAGGATCAACATCAAAAACAACAACGGTTTTTTCATTTGCAACATGATTTTTTGACAAAGAGTTCCCCCAGAAATACAAAGATTTTTTTCAGCATCACTTATTTCTCCTGAGTTTATTCAAGAAAACGGTTTCCACACTAAGCTGAAACTGCTCCTCCGCCATCCTGTGCATGTTTCCGGACAGCTGGAACCTGTAACCGAAATTCAATTTGGTAGTACTGTTGAAAATAAACTGCGCGGCCGGCGCCAGGTCCACAAAATGTCTTCTTTTGTCCAGTGTCTGGCTGCCCAGCAATTCCATGTACAGATTAAAGTTCGTCTGCTTGTAACTGGTATACTTGCGGGGAAACAACAGGTACCCCGCTGAGAGGCTGTAGTTCAATGCTGAAAATGGGTAGGGTCGATTGCTGCCGTCATAGTCGTTCCGCTGCCCGCTCAGTACCTGTAAGGTACTGACAGTGCCGGATATAGCCAGCTTATGCAACAACTGCGTGGCAATGATCCCGGCCTGAACACCGCTCTGGTCTCCTTCCAGCGTAAGCTCGTCGTAAAAAAGCTGATTCCTGCTATACGATGCTTCCAGGAATGCGGCCATCCGGAAATGTGCATGCACCTGGTCCATGGAAAGAAAGCGGTATTTGACATATACATTCGCGCTTTCCCAGCGTGTGACCGGGTAGCTATACATATCAGATATCGTGGTGGATGTGTGAATCATCCATTTCTTACTCAGCCCAAACTGGGCTTGCAGCATCTGACGCTGTTCCAGTTTGCCGGAATGGATGCCCTTCAGGAACTTACCGGTATACTTCAGTCCAACCGCTCTGGCTGGCATATTGGAAGCAGGCTCGGAGAACACATAGAGTTCCTGCGCCTGCACCTGCCATGGGAGGGCAAAAAGGATGAGCATGCATGCATAAACAAGACCTGCACGCGGATGCTTCAAGGAGTGGGCTCTCTTTATGTTCATCATGGCCTAGAGGGTAACATGATAAATCCGCGCCCTTGCCGGTACACCATCCCAGCTGCAGCAGCTGGCTGCCAAGCCGGTCTTGAAGCACTGCATGGTAGTGGCACCCGCATACTTTTTGAAGTCATTGGCAGGCAGATAGTTTTTCTCTACAAGGCTAAATTCCTTCTCGCCCTGCAATACCTGGTCTTTGATGGATAAAAAATGATAGAATGTGCCGCCAATCTTCAGGTGTTGGTCATTCTTCACTTCCTGACCGTCAAACCGGGCCACCAGAGTCAAGGCAGCCACACTGAAGCCGGCATCATCCACCTTCTTTCTGATCTGGTCCGCATCGGGCTCGCTGCCTGGTTTAAAGGAAATCATGAAAGCCGATTTATCCAGGTCCGTATCGATTTTATCTACAAAGGAAAGCGCTTCCAGGTTTTTATACACGGAACGGGCGCAGATGGCACATGTGAGGCCGCTGGCCTGAAGCCTGGCGCGCGTAACCTGTGCGAGAACGGGCAGGGAAAAAAAGAGCCCCAGCCCGATGACGAATATTTTCTTCATGGTAAGTCATTAGGAACCGGTCGGGGCATTTTCATGCCCTACCGGTTGTTGGAAAATTAAAAACGGGAATCGGTTTCAGGCTTTGCAACAGCCTTTTTCCTTGCAGGCCGTCATGTCTTTGCAGCAATCAGCGCCTGTCTTTGCGCCTTTTTCTCCTTTGGCACATTTCTCGCATTTGCCGTCTTTGCAGCAGGCCGCCATGTCTTTACAGCAATCGCCGGCTTTCATGCATTTGCCATCTTTGCAGCAATTGCCTCCTTCCTTACAGCAGTCGGCTCCCATGGAACACTTACCGTCCTTGCAGCAATCCTTGCCATCACAGCATTTTTCCATATGGGCAGTGGCGATGCCTTTGGGGGCATTTTTGCGATCATATTTGCAGCACTCATGGAGCTTATTATAGGCTTCATCAGGAGCAGTCAGGTCTTGTGTATCGTATCCTGCAGCCGCAATGGCTTTCTGAACCTTCTGGCTATTTGAACCGGCACCATAGGATACGGTCAGGACTTTAGTCTCCGTGCTCCAATTGGCTTCCATAGCGCCTGCCTCTTTGGCTGCTGTCTCGATGGTCTTCTTGCACATTCCGCAATTGCCCCAAACCTTAATGGTTTCGTTGTTCGTTTTTTGCGCAAATGCGGAAACGGAAAAAAACAGGATGGTGAAGAAACTCAGCAGAATTGATTGTGTTTTCATGACTTTTTTTTGAATATGAATTAGATGAGTACCCCGCGCGGATAGGCGTCACGGGCATGTTGCATTCAACCCGGGAACCGGGTAAACCACCGCTGGGGCGGCCTGTTCAACTGAATCAAATTCGGAAAACACAGTATTGCACGTGCAGGGGCAGATGGGTCCTCCCGGGCGGCGCATGGGCTTTAGGAGCTAAATGCGTATGAGAGGCGGTGCTGCCAAAATCATCCGCGTGTGGAAATTTTTCAAACAGCACCTCCGCTTTGGGGAAGTCGGCTTGGATCGAAACATAGGAATGGCTGTCCTGGAGTTTGACTACGGTGACCTCGTCATTGCAACAACCATCGTTGTCCATGCCGCAGTTTTCGCAGCGGTCGCTTTCACTATGCCCCAGCGCCACACTGGCCACCTCGCCCATGCAATAGTGGACGTTGACTACCACGCCACTAGCAATGGCGAGGTAAATCAGGGCTAAGGATATGGCCAGGAGTTTCTTCATCCGGAGCAAAAATAGAACGTTTTGGGTCAGCATTCAAGTATGAAAGGGAAATTTTAACACCTCCGGGCCATGAGATTCGTCAGTGAATCAGCGGGTTACAGCCATCAATTGACAAAAACCCACCAAACACCCAGCCTGAAATGCAGGTCCTGGGTGGGGTAAAAGGGAGCTGCGAGGTTGGCGTTTTTGAAACTGATGCCTTCTTTGAACGTAAGGGTATTCAGGTTTTCCAGGCGGACAAAAGCGGTGAAATTGCGGATTCTGAAATTCACAAATGCATGCATATCCGGACGGATGGAGATCTGCTGCCCATCCTGGAAAAAGAATTGGCTGAACAGGGGTGAATAATCATCGGCTTTATAGGGCGTATGATAACGTATGTCAAATCCGGTACTCAGGTTGAGGTTCCGGAAAAGCTTCCCTTCAAAGGCGAAACGATTACGCGTAAAAACCAGCGGAACATTCACAGGCGCATTTCCCGTGGTTAACTGTACATAAAGATCGAGGTACCAAACCCAGGACCTGCGCAAGCGGAATTCCTTATTTAGTCCCAACCGGAGCAGGTTGAATAGTCCGCCGTTTTGCCTGTATGCATTGAAGTCCGTAAAATAGGTGTAATTGCTCACCAGGAAATAGTCGCCGCTAAGCCGGGTACGGAATTTGGGCAGATCGAGGGTCGCGGATATCTGGGTGGTGTTTTCCGTATTCAGTGAAGCGGTAGCGTTCACCGGAAAACTGTTGCGTTCATCAAAGATGTAGGAAGGCGTGCGGTTCACGTTCCGGAAACCCAGTTCCAGGAAGCCGAATTTTTTACTGAGCAGGGTGCGCAGGCTGGCCTGCACGGCATAATCACCTGCATACCTGCCCGCGGCGAAAATCTCGCCGTAAAGAAGCATGTCCCATTTTCTGTTGCGCGTCCGGTTCCGGTATTCACAGTGTGCAACCAGGTTAAAAAAACGGTCATCGCCCTGAACAAAATCTCCCCGCATGTTCTGTAAGGATGCGCCTACCTTGATAAACTGAAGGGGATTTTTGGAGTCCGGGAACTGGATAAGGGAAAAATCGTTGTGCAGTTCACGCCAACGGTCATTGATATCAATCGTGTCCGGCACTTTACCATAGCCATAGTTAAGCTGGTAGTAGGAAGTGTCTGCGCCCGACTGTATATCCAGGTATCGATACCGGTAAAGGTTGTACCGGATGGTATGTTCTACCCGGAGCTTTGGCAGGAAAAAACGGATCACGGAAGAATCGGTCACCACAGAATCTTTTTTCCCAAAATCATACTGCTGCCTGAGCAGGAATTTACTCGTGCTGTGCTTGTTGCCTGTAAGCAGTTTCACGCTAAAGAAATTCCGGGTGGTGAATACACTGTCTGCCAGCTTGGTGGGAATATTAAAGCGATCGTTGAAAGCCGGGTTTGAATTGACCAGGAAACTATCGTTCTCGATGCCCCCGTTCTCTGAACTCTGCAGTCCATTGCTCAATGCGATAAAAAACAGCCGATACCGCTCATTTTTGGAGGTAAAATCCGTGTTAAACCGGATGCTGCTGTGGTTTGTGTTCTGGGAGTTATAGGCGCCCGGCGCATTGATCAGCCTGTACTGCGCCACAAAATTCCAGTTGGGCTTGATATTCTGGGTATGCAGGATCCCGATCTGCTGTTCCAGGTTACTGCCAATCAGGTAATGCAATTCCGTGAATGGCTTGGTGGTATTCATAAACCTCGTCTCTTCGAGAGTGAAAGCGAAAGGGTCAAATGCATGCATTCCCGCATCCCATCCGGGTTTCATGTTTGGCGTAAACAGGATCGGCCGGGAGGCATTGCCGATATTCCCCAGGTAAACCTGATCCGGCCTGAGGGGTATGCGGCGATAGAAATCGTTGATGGAGGAGTCCAGTGCGGAAAAACGGGCGGTGTCCAGGTATCGGAAAATCACGGTGACCGAATCTGCGCTGAAATCCCTTTTCTCAAACTGCAGGGAATCGCTCCCGCCCCCACCGGAGCGCATCATCCCACTGCCCATACGCGGCATACCCCGGATGGGGACCTGTGCCTGCAGTGCACCCGCCCACCCGGTGCAAACCAGGATCAAAAACAGGTATGGTTGAATGGATCTTCGCATGCGTTCTCAGCAACCGGTCAAAGTCTTTCGATCATTCCAGTAAAGAGACCGCTCAGCCATGGTTCCGCTGCACGCGCCGCCTCCAGCACTTCTTCATGGGTGATCACATTATCGTCTTCCCGGATACCCATATCCGTTATCACGCTGACGCCAAAGACGGGCAATCCCATATGGACGGCCGCGATGACTTCCTGAACGGTGCTCATCCCAACGGCATCGGCGCCCATCTTATAAATCATTTTGTATTCCGCCCGGGTTTCAAAGGTGGGACCCGTAACCCCAAAATATACGCCTTCCCGAAGCTGGTGCTGGCTGTTACCCGGCATTTCCTGCCTCAGTTTTGCAAATACGTCCCGGGCAAGGCTGGAAAGCATTTTGGAATATGGGGCGCTCATGTCAGGGAACCTCGGTCCCAACGCAGGCTCATTATTTCCCATCAGGGGATTGGCGGTGGCAAAGCTGATATGGTCCGTAATCACCATCAGGTCTCCTACATGAAAAGACGGATTGACGCCACCGGCAGCATTGGAAATCAATAACTGGTGAATGCCCAGAAACCGAAGTACGCGCACCGGGAAGACCACGTCCCGGGCACTGTATCCTTCGTAATAATGAAAACGGCCGGCCATGGCAGCCACGCGCTTGCCTTTGATCAGACCCAAATAAAGCTTCCCGCTGTGACCTTCCACCGTGGAAACGGGGAAATGGGGAATGTCCCGGTAGTCAATTTCCTTCTCCACCTGCATTTCGTGGGTAAAATTACCCAGTCCACTGCCCAGGATAACCCCGGTTTCCGGCTTATGCGGGTAAACCGAATGGATAAACGCTACTGCCTCATTGATTTTGTCGATGATTTCCATGGCACTTTTTAGAGCGCAAAGATATGGGTAGCAGTTGAGACTTGTTTCCCGCGGGCGTGCAGGCATCCGCACTGAAAAACATTGCGTATCTTTAATCTCCTCCGCTCATGAAAAAAATCCTTTCCCTTTTATTGACATGGCTGATCTGGGCTTCGGCAGTGCATGCGCAGCTTTGCACGGGCAGCCTGGGGGACCCGGCGGCCTGGATCAAATTTGGAGAAGGATCCGGCGCCGGGCCTGCACTTGGACCCGATAATACGAACTACGCCTATGTTGGCGGTGGCTGTCCCAACGACGGACAATATACGATTACCAACCTGACTTTCGGATGCTTTGACCAAACCTGGCACACATTGGTGGGTGACCATACACCCAATGACGCAGGTGGCAGATACATGCTGGTGAATGCCTCCAATAACCCGGGCACTTTCTATACGGAAACCGTCAATGGTCTGTGCGGTGGAACCACTTATGAACTATCTGCATATGTGGTCAATATGATAAAACCAGCCGCCTGCAACGGTAACTCAATCAAGCCAAACCTGACATTTTCCGTGGAGACCCTCAACGGTACGGAACTGGTCACTTACAACACTGGAGACATCACCGCCACGGAAGCTCCTATCTGGATGCAGTACGGTACTTTTTTCACTACGCCAGCCAATGCGGGCGGTGTGATCATCCGGATCCGGAACAACGCCACCGGTGGTTGCGGCAATGACATCGCGTTGGATGATATCACGTTCAGACCCTGCGGACCCAGGGTTGATAGCAGGCTTGCCCTGAACGGAAGCGACTATATCGGGCTATGCATTGGAGACAACCGGAATTTCCTGATTGAAGCAACGGTGACTTTGGGCTTTGCCAACCCCCGGCTCCAATGGCAGGTCAGTCAAAACAACGGGATCAGCTGGAACGATATCCCCGGCGCCACCACCACCAGCTACCTCAGAACGCCCACGGGAGAAGGTAATTATCTATACAGGCTGCTGATTGGAGACGGCGCCAATATCAATAATCCCGTATGCCGGATTGCGTCCAAACCTGTGAACATCCGTGTGAATCCCCCGCCTTTCGTACAGGCTACCAATTATGTTTTTTCCTGCTATGGCTCCACCGTGAACCTGTTTGCTTCCGGCGGTTCCACTTACCGATGGACAGGTCCAAACGGGTTCCTTTCCACCCAGCAGGGACCGAGCCTGCCCAATATTCAGTTTAACCAGGCCGGCCTGTATACCGTGCAGGTCACCACCGCAGATGGCTGCACGGCCAGCACCTCCACCAACCTGGAAGTATACCCGGCGGTTACCCTTAGCCGTGGTCCCGACGTCAGCATCTGCGAGGGTCAGGGCACGCAACTCAGCGCCGGCGGAGGAACCAAGTACAGATGGGAACCGGTGGACGATCTTTCGGATCCGGAAAGCCCCAACCCCATCGCAAGTCCCAAAGATTCCACCGTGTACAGATTACTGGTGGTGAATGATGCCGGCTGTTTCGATACAGCCAATGTGCGGGTCAATGTCTGGAAAAGGCCACAGGCCAATGCAGGTCCCGATCTGCGTACCATCACGGGTTACCCGGTTACTTTGTCGGGCAGCGCCCGCGGAACGGAGATCTCTCATAGCTGGACCCCGGTTGCCAATATGACCAACATGAACAGCCTGCGTCCATCGGTGACCCTTACTGCCACTGCTTTCCCGCAGAGCTTTACATACAGGCTGGACGTCAGGTCAAATGTGGGATGCGGTACATCCTCGGATGAGATGATTGTGACGGTATTTGAATCCGTGAAAGTCCCCAATACCTTTACTCCCAACGGAGATGGTTACAATGACACCTGGGAGATCGAACTGCTGAAAATATTTCCGGAAGCCGTTGTGGAAGTCTATAACACCACCGGCTCCATTGTCTACCGTTCCGTCACCTACCAGCAACCCTGGGATGGCAGACAAAATGGGAAGGACCTGCCTGCCGGTACTTATTATTATACGATCGACCTGAAAGTACAGAATGCCAAAAGACTGGCGGGCTACGTGACCATCATACGGTAACGGATACCTGCAAAATTCAGGTTTATAGATTCAGCCAATAATTTATTTTCAGGACGATGGCTCGTTCCTTGGGCTGCCAGGCCTGAACAGGCATATTTGCATCATCAAACCCGTTCATGGCATAATAGTTATCCGTATAAACGAGGAATACATCGCTGACGGGACGAAACCTCCATTGAAGCCGGCCGTTGATGTTGATATTATTGACCTGGGTATTGTACTGAAAAAAGGTGGTGAGGAAAAGCTGGCGATTGAAGGTGATGTCCAGCCTGGGTCCAATCAGCCAGATATCGGAACTGTTATAGGGTTCCGGGAGCCTGATCCGTGTAAAATTGACGTCCATGGAGAGCAGGGCATAGGGCTGAATGCGCAGGTTGGCATTTCCCTGCAACTGGAGAATTTTTCCGTTGAAATATTGACCAAAGCGACTGTTAATCCCATAGAAAAACATCCGGCGCTGGTTGCTGGTAAAGCTGAGCCGGTTGCTGAAATAGAGATATGACGTATTGGCCGGAAGTTCCACGCCGCCGGTATTGGTGGGATCGAAGGGCTCAAACAGGTAGGTATAGTCGAACCTGGCCAGGGCCCCCCGGATGGTGGCGCTGTTCTGAAAATTAATGCCGAAAAAAAGACCCGCATCCCAGTCGAGCAGCCTGCCATCACCCTTACCATAAACAAAGTCGTAGTCGGGTCCGATGTAAAAATTATTCACCACCCTGCTCAATCCTCCATAGGCAAAAAACACCTTGTTGAACTGCGCGGAATGCCGGATATAATCGGTCCTGGGGCTGAAACCCACTTCCGGATTGTAATTGGCGCCTACGTTCATGACCTGCCCTTCGATGTTCCATCGGGTAGTATTGTATTCCACTGCCGCGCCCATGGCATTCTGATCCTTTGCCTGTTCCGGGGTAAACCCCTGGTGGTAAAAGAGTTTTCCCTGCCAGCGCGTATCCGGGCTGGCAAAATTGAAATCGAGCCCGGCCACGCGGTTATACCGATCTTCCCAGCTGTCCGTGTTCAGCAATTGCTTGTTGACGAAGATGCCGGAAAGGAAGCTTCGTTTTCCAATACGCCTTTGCATGGAAGCAACGGTGAAATTGGTGGCATCGAGGCCAAATTTTTCGCTTTTAGCCGTGGTCATATTCAGCACACCCATGCGCCAGTCCTGGTTGATCCTTCCGCTCAGTCTTGCGCCAAAGAGGATAGGCACCTGCACATTTTCACCACTGTTGACATTCTCCCCGATGCCGATCCGCCTGCTGAAAAAGGGACTTGCATTGCCAAAACCCGCGTTGGAAAAAATATCCGCGTTTTCCAGGAAGAACTGACGGCGTTCCGGGAAGAAGAGTTCAAAGCGACTCAGGTTGGTAACCTGCCGGTCTACTTCCACCTGGGCAAAATCCGGGTTGACCGTCAAGTCCAGGTTGAGGGATGGCGTCACCCCGATTTTGGCGTCCATGCCCGCGGTCAACCTGTAATCTGTGGGGGTTTTATCCTGGAAATTCCGAGTGGCACCGGCAAGACCATAGGGGATGAGCACGATATTGGATCCCGGCTTCGGCGGCTGACCTTCCCAGTTGAGCCGGCCGCAAAAAGCCAGGTCCGTGATCATCATATTCCGGGGCACGGGTGCCCAGCTGCTGCGCTCATTCCTTTCCAGGTTGTTCCGTGCAAAATTGATGTTCCAGGAATTGGGGCGACTGGGATCCAGTTTATACCGAAGGGTCTTGAATGGGATGGCCATCTCCACCGTATATCGATCCTCGAATCGTTTGGCTTCCGTGAACCAGGTCTGGTCCCAATCCGCATTCCGATCTGTGCCATTGCTGAGCAATGCTTCTTTCTGCACACCGTAAGGGGTAACCGAAAAATAGAATCCATTGAGCTTATCGCGGAAAGGATCCAGCAGGAGGATGAAAATATCCGAGTTGCCCCAGGGGAAATCCCTCCGGAGCGAGTTCACCACGTATTTTCTCTGATAGCATACGGCACTGACATAAAGAAAATTATCGTCGTATGCAAGCCTGACTTCAGTCTGATCCAAAGCCAGTGAGCTGTCGAATGGAAACTGCTGCGTGAAAGCTCCCAGGGATCGTTGTGCTGTCCAGGTTTCTTCATCCAGTATGCCATCGACCTTGATAGCCTTTTCAGCTTTTCTGATGGACGCTTGAAAACCTGCGTCATTGGATCCCCCACCGGAAAATTCAGTTACACGTAAACTGGGGAGCATTGTGTTACCCGGCCCGGTGGCGGTGGTTGACCCCGATGCCGGCAATGGTGCCGGAGCGTTCTGCGGACGTGCACTATCCGCTTTCTGACCATACGCCTGCGGCTGGCAAAATGCCAGGATCAGCAACAGAGAGGACATCCTGAAAAGACCACATTTGATGCAATTTTTCTTCACGGGCAAACGATGGAACACCAAAACAAAGCTAACCCATGAAGGTTTACCTGGGAAAGGAATATTTTGACCGCATGAAGTATGCGGAAGGCAGGAGGTCTCCATTGAAATTGAAGAGCGTATTGTTTTCCCAGGACGAACCCCTGCCCCACCCATCATTTAGCCCTGAGCTGATCCAGGCGGGCTCCCAATACATAATGCCCTTGCCGCCGCCGTCCAGCACCGCCTGGGTCAGGTCCCGCAGGTACCGGAATTGTCCATCCACGCTTATGGGATATCCAACCGCCGTGTCTGCTGCACTGAAAATATTCGTGTATCCGTCTGCGTTATCAGAAGTCCAGGGATATGCCGTCTCCACAATCATGACATCCTTGCCATATCGCTCCTTCAGCGCAAGTACCGAGTCCCGGACCCCCTGCATCGTTTTCACCTCAGACCATTTGGTATAGTGGGAAACACCCAGGATATCATAATCCTGCACACCCTGTGATCCGATGCCATTGGCCCAGGCATGCACATCCTGGAACTGTGCTACGTGCAGGATGATCCTGGGTTTCCGGGAGGAAGTTGAAGAGAAATCGCGCACGGCGCGTATCCCGCTGTTTAGCAAAAGGGCAAATGCGGCATAATCGCCGCGGGCAGCTTTCCCCAGGTCCCAGCACATGCCCTGGTTGGTTTCATTGCCAATCTGCACTATTTCCGGAACAAGGTCAAGCAACTGCAATCGCCGGAGCACACCTATCGTATATGCATATACAGAATCACTCAGTTGGGAGAGTTCAAGATCCTTCCAGGCGGCTGGGGTTTCCTGCCTGTGTGGATCCGCCCATCGATCGCTGTAATGAATGTCCAGGTTCACGGCCATACCCTGCTCCCGGGCCCTCCTCAGGGTCCGGATCGTCCCTTCCAGGTCGTAATACATCGTACCGCCATTCAGGGCGCCCACCCAACGGGGTTGGTGCCATAGCCTAACCCTGACCGTATTGGCCCCTGCCTCTTTGAGGATCCGGAAGGGATCTCCTTTTTCACCATTCACCCGGTAAACGCCGCCGTGATCCTCCACCTGGTTTACATAGGAGAGGTCTACCCCCATGGCAAAGCGATTCCACTGGGGTGATTGCAGCACGGGCGTCTCGGGTGAAACCGCTTTCCGGGTGCAAGCCCAATGAGCCAACAAGCCAGTGAATGCAAGAACGAAAAGAAGGGAATGCAATCGCATCCTGCAATTTACATCCTCCATCCCCAACCTTCAAAGGTCTTCCGGCGTTTTGGCCTTCTTTTGATATATTCGCACAAATTTTTCCGGACATGAATCTCCACGAATACCAGGCCAAGGAATTGCTTAAAAAATACAATGTGCCCGTTCAGGAAGGTTTTGCCTGCAATACGGTGCATGAAGCAGAAGAGGCATACCGTCAAATCAAGAACCAGTTTGGCAGCAATTTCTCGGTCATCAAGGCCCAGATTCATGCCGGCGGCAGGGGTAAGGGAACGATTCGGGAAACCGGCATCAACGGTGTAAAAGTGGCAAAGAACCTGGAGGAAGTGACGGAGTTTTCCAAGAAGATCCTCGGGGGGACCCTGGTGACCCTGCAAACCGGAGCCGAGGGTAAAGTGGTCAACAAAATCCTGGTGGCGCAAGACATGTATTATGACGGCCATTCTGCAAGGAAAGAGTTTTATTTGTCGATACTGCTGGACCGCACCCGTGGTCAGAATGTCATCATGTACAGCACCGAGGGTGGCATGAACATTGAAGACGTTGCGCATGACACACCGGAAAAAATTCACCGGGAATGGGTGCACCCAGGTGGCGGACTACTGCCCTTCCAGGCCCGCAAAATCGCCTTCAACCTGGGCCTGAGCGGGGAAGCTTTCAAGAATATGGTGAAATTTGTCACCAATCTCTACAATGCGTATGTGGGACTTGATTGTGCGATGCTGGAAATCAACCCGCTGTTCAAAGCCGCAGACGATAAAGTCATTGCAGTGGATTGCAAAATGAAGCTGGATGAAAACGCGCTGACCCGCCATCCCGATCTCTCTTCCCTCCGTGATATCTCGGAAGAAGATCCTACCGAAGTGGAAGCCGGTCAGTTCAACCTCAACTTTGTCAAACTCGATGGCAACGTAGGCTGCATGGTCAACGGCGCCGGCCTGGCCATGGCAACCATGGACATGATCAAACTGAGCGGTGGTGAGCCTGCCAATTTCCTGGATGTTGGCGGTACCGCCAACGCCCAAACGGTGGAAGCGGGCTTCAAGATCATCATGAAAGACCCTAACGTGAAAGCCATCCTCATTAATATTTTCGGGGGGATTGTGCGGTGCGACAGGGTAGCAGCGGGTGTCATCGAAGCCTATAAAAATCTTGGAAATATCCAGATCCCCATCATCGTCAGACTGCAGGGTACCAACGCGGAGGAAGCAAAAAAACTGATCGACGAAAGCGGGCTGAAAGTGCAGAGCGCCATCCTTCTTTCTGAGGCAGCGGACCTGGTGAAGAAAGCAGTAGCTTAAATCTCTCTTGAGGTTTCACTTGCTAAAAAAATAGACCGACTGCGGCCTTTCCGGGCCGCAGTTTTTTATTGCTTCTGCTGCGGTGGATTGATCATGATATGCGCCCGGGGCGTACCCGGATCCATGATCCAGGGCATTCCCGGTGCATCCTGCTTGAGGGGCAAACCGGTTGAGGCCGATGTTGCATAAGGGATGTAGATCACATAGCGCAAGTAACCATTTTTCACCTCGCCCGTTTCGAAATTGCAGTCTTCATCTTTGGCGCTATATACAAATAGCGTAGAGGGCTGTTTAACCAACTTCACCTTGCCAGCCTTGGCTTCCTCATCCCGGATCTTGATGACATCGGGCTGAGATTTTCCTTCCGCTTTCAATTCTCTGCCCCGCTGCATAAACGGATCCAGGTCCTGGTGATAACAGGAAGCGTTTAAACCTTTCTGACGTGGATCATCAGCCAAACAAATCATCTCGTTGGTGCCCTTCCTGAGGGTGACCAGTTTTCCTTCAGGAGAATAGCCGAGGATGGTGGCACCGGACCGCTTTTCCTCCGGTGCGGCCAGCAAAGCCATCTTTATCTGCACTTCCGCCTGCGGAACAGGCTGCTGTGCGTTCAATAGCTGCGCGATGGAAATCAGGCAAATCAGGAAAGCTAATTGTTTCATTGCAGGCAATTTAGGTTGTCAGGTTTTTTGATTACTGTACGGTCACCACCAATTTCAAATCCGGTTTCCCGGTCCGGACACGCAGGAAGGATTCAAGTTTTCGGGTATCCTTTACCGTTAACTTCCTCGTGCTGCCCACCAACGCAACGGCGGCCGGCAGAAGCGAGCTGTCAGCGGATACCTGCCCGTCCGCCCAGCCAAAGGTAGTGATGGATGGTATCTGAATGGCCAATTCCTGAAGAATCTGACGTGTATCCCGGTCCTTACTTTCCAGGCTGTCGATCTGCTGTTTTGCGCGCGCAAGCTCTTCTTCGCGGTCCTGCAGGATACGCCCAAATCCGTCCTGCAACTCATCCAGGCGCTCGTCACGAAGAAATGCAAAACCCTGTCTCACCTCCAATGAAGTGTTCAACAGTCCGAATTCCGGGAGCCTGGACCGCAACCGGTCAATTGCACTATCCTGCAATTCACTCCCCCCAAAAGTGAGCTGAATGCTCCTTTTTTCCGCATTAATTTTCCGGGTCAGCAGATAGTCGTTCGGAAAAACGGCCGCCTGGTCAACGAACCGGTTTGCCAGCGCATTGAACTGGGTTTTACGGACCGCATCAAAAGCAAAATAGATGCTGGGCAGGAGGGTCAGGACGGCCACCAGCCAGATCATCAAGTGGGCCCTTTTTTCCGCCACCGGATCTGCCAGATGTATGATGGGGAAACGAAGAATCCGGCTCATCAGGTAGGTAGAAAGGGCGATGAATACGGCGTTGATGAAGAAAAGGTACAAAGCCCCAAAAAAATAAGGGAACTGGAAAGTGGCCAACCCGTACCCCGCCGTGCAAAGCGGTGGCATCAGCGCCGTTGCGATGGCTACCCCGGGCAGTACATTTCCTTTGATCCGGGATGAATGAGCCAGCATGCCGGCCATCCCTCCAAAAAAAGCAATCAGCACATCATAGACATTCGGAGATGTCCGCGCCAGGATCTCAGAGTGGGCTTCGTTCAATGGGGTCAGAAAAAAATAAATCGTGGAAGTGGTGAGGCTTATACCGGTAGCAAGCAGCAGGTTCTGAAGCGACTTCCGGACCAGTACAAAATCATTCGTGGAAAGGCCAAAACCAAGGCCAATGATGGGGCCCATCAACGGAGAGACCAACATTGCACCAATGATCACGGCCGTTGAATTCACATTCAGACCAAGCGAAGCGATTAAGATGGCAAAAACCAGGACCCAAAGATTGGTGCCAGCAAAGACCACACCTTTCTGAATGGAAGCCGTCACTTCCGCAACTGACTCAGATTCTTCGCGGAGTCTAAATTTTTCGAGAAATGCCTTCATTGTCCGAAGGTAGGATTTCAGGGACTTTTCTGAAAAGTGCCAGGCATGCGAAGAAAGTAAATAGAAAGGAGAAATGCGGTGAACGCAGGAATGCCAAAGGCCCATCCAGGACCCGCATGGTACCAGATCAAGCCAGCGATGCTACTTGCCAACAGGGCTGCAATGCTTTGAAAACCCGCATATGAACCAATAGCGGACGCGGTCTCTTCCTTTGGTACAATGCTGCCGATCCAGGCTTTTGCCACACCTTCCGTACAGGAAGCGAAAAAGGCATACAAAAGAAAACAGGTGAAATACATAAAGCGCTCCTGAACAAATGCGAAACATGCGTAAGTGACGGCAAAACATGCAATGCCCATGGCAAAAACCCTGGACAACCCAATGCGGTCCGCCCACTGTCCAAGCGGCCAGGCCATCAATGCATAGGCCAGGTTGTAAAAGATATACATCACGATGACCTCGGTATCGGAATAACCTGCTTCCTTCACCCGGAGTAAGAGCAACAGATCAGAACTGTTCACCAGCGCAAACAGAAGCAATCCTGCAACCAACCGTTTGTAAAGTCCTGGAGCTACGTTCCAGTAGCGGAACCCATGAAAGAAATGGATCCGGTCCCGCTTCACCACCGGAGCCGGCTTCTCACGAAGGATCTTTGTCAGAAAAATGGCAGCCACTCCCGGCAGGAGTGCAAAAAGGAAAAGCCATCGGTATTCTCCGGGGAATACAGCCAGAAATCCCAGGGCGACTAAAGGCCCCAGGACAGCTCCCATGGTATCCATAGCCCGGTGGAATCCAAAAACGGAGGCCTTTTGCCCCTCTGCGGCCTCCGAACTTAACAGTGCATCCCTGGCGCCGGTGCGCAAACCTTTGCCCAGTCGGTCAGTGGTCCGGGCCAGGAAAATCCACCAACCCTGTGTTATCATGGCCATCATGGGTTTGGATATCGCGCTCAGCGCATATCCCCACTGTATAAAAGGAAGACGCTTGCCGGAGCGGTCGCTCAACCCACCAAAATACCCTTTGCTTAACCCTGCCGTAGCTTCTGCAATCCCCTCAAGCAGACCGATCGCCACCACGGTAAAGCCGATACTCTTAAGAAAAGCAGGCATGACAGGGTAAAGCATTTCGCTAGCCATATCCGTACACAGGCTGACCAGGGAAAGCAGATAAACGGTTCGGGAAAAACGCATAGGCATGATCTCGGAGTCAATCTACGGAAAAATATTCACGGAGGAAATGCGGCCGAACTAGATCTTCTTACTGTTCAGTCCGTAAATCATTCCCAATTGTCGGAGACAGGTCTCCTGGTCCCGGCGTGGGATAGTAAGCTGAAAGCGACAAAAAAGCTGCATTTCCTGGGACCGAATGTTGCAGGGATATCTCTTGAGCACGGTCATGACATCATTGAGCAGGGTATAGTCGAATTCAAGCACGAAATCATCCTCAATAGGCTTTTCCACTACGGGATTCACCTGTAATGCCAGCGCCGCAGACGTGCGGTACGCATTGATCAATCCAGGGACACCCAGCAGGGTCCCCCCAAAATAACGCACCACGATGATGGCCAGGTTGGTAAGGGCGCGACTGTCCATCTGCCCCAGGATGGGTCTTCCGGCGGAGCCTGAAGGTTCGCCGTCATCGCTCACACGAAATTGATTGCCATCCAGCCCGAGTCGCCAGGCAAAACAATGATGGACGGCCTTGGGATGTTCTTTTTTAAGCTGCTGCAGCCGGCGCTTGAATGCATCCGTGGATGCTATTGGGAACGCATAGGCGATAAAGCGACTGCCTCGGTCTGTAAACTCGGCTGCGGATTCCCGGGAGATGGTCTGGAAACTGAATTCACTGGGGGGCATCGCCCGCAAAACTAAGGAAGTTGGCAGAACTAGCCGTAGGCGATGGCCGCGATGGCCAATAGGGCAAGGGCAATGCCCGCCCAATTCCGGCGTGTCAACTGCTCACTGAACAGCAGCCAGGCCATGACCGAACTGAAGAGAACAATCCCCATATTGTTGACGGGAATGATCGATGCGCTTCGATTTCCATAGATCTTCAGGACCTGCACCAGGCACCAGATGGAAAAATAATTGGGCACGCCTATGAGCACTCCCGCCAGGATGGAACGGACGTCAAATTTCTCCTTACCCGTAATCAACTGAAGTACCAGGAACAAACCACCCACCAGGGCCGCCACGCCAAATGCCGTGATGAGAAAAAGATTCCTGTTTGATGCACTGAGATAGCACTGTTCCACGTACTTAATCAGGGTGTCCAGCAAACCACTTCCCACAAAGAGCATTACAGGGGCCAGGAATAACCAGCCCGGCTTTGACAGTTTCCGCTCCCTGCGGGGGCCTGCTGCCGGCCAGCTGGTGAGCACCACGGCTGCCAAAGCCAGCAGGATGCCACCTATTTGTACCGGGCTGAGGACTTCGTGGTACAGGTAAACGGAAAACAGGACCGGAATCACCAGGCTTAGCTTGGTGGCCACAGATGCGATGGCCACGCCCAGTTTCTGCGCGGTGAACCCAATGATGTTAAACAGGAATATAAAAGCTACCCCCATCATACCAGCCCAGGGAAGCCAGGGTTCCCCGAGCAGGCCGATTTGCAGGGGCCAGCCACCCTCCAGGAGCGCGCCGGTGCAGACGCAGGCCAGGTAGTTGAAGACGATCGACTGAAAAGTGGAAATGCGCAAGCGTTCAAGCACCTTGAAACTCAGGGTGAGATAAGAACTGAGGAGTACGGAAAGGATCAGGAAAATCAAGTTTTCATTTCTTTATTGCGATAATATTCCAGCAGGTCCTGTCCAACCTCCTCCACGTACTCCAAAGCGCATCCGATGGCACGTGAAATCTCCGGCGCTGCATAGCCGCCGGGGATGCGCTCCGTAGTGGAAACCAACCTGCGGATCTCATCGGCGTAGTTGCCTGCCATAAAAGCATTCAACACCTCTGCACCGCCCTCCACCAATATGCTCATGATACCGATGCCCGCAATGCGTTCCAGGACCTCATCCAGGTTGCGCGTGTCCCGGACTTTCAGGTAATGCAGCCGCCCCTCCTCGCGCTGCTCTTTTCGGTTAATGATCAACGTGGGTGCCTCGTCATTGTAAACGTTAAAATGAAAGGGGACGCGCAATTCCCCATCCAGAACAATCCTCACCGGCTGTCTGCCTGCGTGAAAGCGGTTCGTGAGCCGCGGATTGTCCTGCAGTACCGTCTCTGCACCTACGAGGATGGCCGCCTCTTCTGACCTCCATCGATGAACCAAACGGCGCGTTGCTTCTCCACTGATGGCCACCGGTTGGCGATCCGGGCCCGCAATTGCCCCGTCCGCCGACTCCGCCCATTTCAAAATCACAAAGGGCCGCTGCCGGGTGTGAAAAGTGAAAAAACGGCGATTCAGTTCCGTTGCCTCCGCCTCCCGCAGTCCCTGTTTCACTTCAATACCCGCACTCAGCAACTGCTCCACTCCCCTGCCATCTACCTGAGGGAAAGGGTCCCTGCACGCAATGACCACGCTGCGGATCCCCTCCCGGATGATCCGCTCCGTGCAAGGAGGCGTCTTTCCATGATGTGCACAGGGCTCCAGACTCACATAAAGGGTGGAAAAAGGAATCAGGGGGCGATCGGCTTCCTGCACAGCGTCCAGGCAAAGCACCTCCGCATGAGGTCCGCCAAAATGCTGATGATAGCCTTCGCCAATCACCCTGTCCTCGTGCACCAGCACAGCCCCCACCATCGGATTGGGTGACACCCATCCGGCCCCGAGGCGGGCAAGTTCCAGGCAACGGCACATAAAAATATCTCCGGAATCCGCGCGGGAAGGCAATGGATGTACTTCAATGGGAGAGATGCTCATATCAATCAGGATCGATGAGCAAAATACCGATTATTCACGGTTCATAAACTGGCCCTGAGCATTCTCCATTTGCCCTGAATATCTTTCTGCATGGACAGGTTGGCGTAACCCAATCCCCGCATCAGGTCAGACGCGGCTTCTGCCAGGTCCTCGTGCAATTCGAAATAGACTGACCCTTCAGGCAGGAGTTTTTCCAGGCCCAGTTCACCGATGCCGCGATAAAAGACCAGGGGATCCTCATCCTGCACAAAAAGGGCCATCTCCGGCTCATACCTGAGCACATTCGGGCGCATTGCACGGGCATCAGACCGCGGGATATAGGGTGGATTGCTGACCATCAGGTTCATGGGCGGAATCTCCGTCCAACTCCGGGGATTCAGGATGTCCAACTCACGGAAATGAATAACCGAAGAAAGGGCCTCTGCATTTCGGGACGCTATGGTCAGTGCATCCCGGCTAACGTCTACGGCCCACACTTCAGCGCCAGGAATGCTTTTTTGAAGGGCGATGGCGATGCACCCTGAACCGGCGCCAATGTCCAGGATCATTGGATGACCCCTTTTTGAAGCAGGCCCATGATCCGGAGCATCCGCCTTTGCCTCTTCATTGTGTGGATGGGCACGTATTCCCGCAGGATTGGCTGAAGCAAAGTCAGCCCGCACCCACTCCACCAGTTCCTCCGTTTCAGGCCTCGGGATCAGCACCCGCTCATCCACCTGGAAGGGCATGCCGGCAAACCAGCATTCGCCCAGGACATACTGAACCGGCTTCCAGGCTTTTAGCTCTTCCATCCATCGGTCAAACTGCTGCTGCTGTTCATCGCCCAATATTTCGGTTCCATGGATGAGGAGGTCAGCGCGGCGGTAACCGGTCAGCTTCTCCACCACCATGGCGGCAATCGCGCCCGCTTCCGATTCCCCGTATTGCGGGATCAGGTCCTGTCTGAGTTGAAGCCTGGCCTGGTTGATTTGCATGCGGAATGAAATGCGGGAAATGGCTTATTGTTTTTCCACGCTGAGTACCGTCCGGGCGCCCAGGTCCCGCGCTACCCGCATGACGGCCACCACGTCGTCTATGGGCACGGTCTTGTCCGCGTTGATGACAATGGTGGGGATTTCTGTTTTTTCTTTTTGGATGGCCGGGAGCAATGCACTGCGCAGGGAATCCACGGACACGCGGGTGGTACCCACATAATATTGCTTGTTCACATTGATCGAAACCACGACATTCTGCCTTGCCTTTGTATCGCTCTTGGATTTGGGCTGAGATAGCTTGATGACGTTTGGGTTTGCCAGGGTGGAAACGATCAGGAAAAACATCAGGAGGATAAACAGGATATCATTCAGTGCGTCTGTAAACACTTCTGCCTCACCCCGGTATTTCTTGCGTACTTGCATACCTTACTTATGGGGTTCTTGTAAAATATCCAGGAAATCAGCAGCGGCCACTTCCATGGCGTTGGCCGTCTTGTCCACCTGTGTATGCAGGTAACTGTGGCCCAGGAAGGCCAGCAATCCAATAAGCAAGCCGGTGATGGATGTGACGAGCTTCACGTAAAGACCACCGGCGATGGTATTCAGCACAAATTCACCCGTGGTGTTGATGTCAAAAAACAGCTGCATCAGTCCGGCCAGTGTGCCAATAAAGCCGAAGATGGGCGCCGCGCGGGAGATCACGGAAAGTACATTCAGGTTTCGCTCCAGGTGATACATTTCCAACTGGGCCACATTCTCCATGCTGCGTTCGATAGCCTCGATGGGTTTGCCGATGCGCTGGATTCCCTTGTCGATGATCCGGGCTACCGGATTGTTGGTATTCTTTGTGATGGACCGGGCAGCGGTTACATTGCCGCTGACGATATGGTCCCGGATGATGCGCATGAAATTCTCATCCACTTTAGCCGCCTTGCGGATGGCGATGTTCCGCTCAAAAAAGAAAAACACCGCCCCGATAAACATAAGGGCGAGCGGGATCATCAGCGGACCTCCGGATTTCAGGATGTCCCATAGATGCATCTCTTTGGGTGCGGCAGTAGCCTGGGCGGCGCGTTGAAGGGTATCGGATACCTGGGAGGCAAGACTTCCTGCCTGGAGAAGCCAATCAAACATATGCGAACTGTTTTTTCAGGTTTGGACGGGTTAAAATAGTCAATCCATGCGGCACGGCGCCAACTCTACCCAACAAAGTTGCGCAAAGATCGGGCGATGCACGCATGATTAACATTTTTTTGTGCACAAGGAGGGCTAAGCCTTGCGTTCGTCCATTTTCATCAGTCCCATGATCTGCTTCAGACTTCCCTGCATGCCTTCGGTTGATCCATCCAGAAAGATCACATTGCCCTTGCCATACTCAGCGAAATTCTTGATGGCTTCCGTCCACATACTGAAAAGGATGACATTGGTATCAAGGTTCGCCTGCTTCAGTTGTTCCGCCGCTTCGGTCATTCCCTTGGCCACTTCCTGCCGGAAAAGCGCCACGCCCTGGCCGCGCAACCTGGCTGCTTCCCGCTCCGCCTCCGCCGAAATCTTTATGGCATTACCTTCCGCTTCGGCCGCTTTCGTCTTGGTGATCAGCAAGGCCTGACCCTCGTTCTCGGCCGCCGCTTTCAGGTTATTGGAAGCCACCACCCTGCTCATGGAATCGAGGATGACGGCATCGAAGGTGATATCGTTGATCTGGAGGTCTATCAGGTGGTAACCCCAGCCCTCGAGGTTTGTGTCGATTTCATCCTTCACAAAATTTACAATCTCCCGGCGAAGACTCAGGATCTCACTCTGCCTCTTCGTAGCCACATACGCGCGAATGGTGCCTTCAATGGTCCGGACCAGCGCCTGCATCAAATCTTTCTCACTAAAAAACTTGAATGCCACGAGTTTGATGGTCTCCTCTTTTTCATCCAGCACCGAGTAAAGCAACATGCTCTTGAAATAGACATTGGCCTGGTCCTGGGTGACTGCCTGGAACTCGAGTTCCACCGAACGATTCTGGTAACTCACCCGGGCGGAAACCTTCTCCAGCACGGGGATCTTGAAATTCAGACCCGGCCGAAGCACACGCCGGTACTTGCCAAACATCGTGACAACACTGATAAATCCCTGCCTGACCGTTACCAGTCCGCTGAGAATGATGATGAGCAAAAGGATCAGCCAAATCCAGGTAGTGAAAAAAGCAGCCATAGTCCGTTAATTTTAGTTGAAGTTAATGCTTGGTGGATTTCTTCGCGTCCAACGTTTTGGCAGGTTAGTGAAATGTTATTATCTTAATAATCTGCGTCCGGATCATCGCCGCTGTTGAAAACTGATTGCACACTCATTGTAAAACAAGGGAACATGACAAAAGGCAACAAGGTCATTTTAGGAGCAGTCACAATGCTCCCCTTCCTGGCAATGGTACTGTATTTCGGCACCATCATCCTGCTCGTGCGCGATGCTATGATTTACCGCGACGAAGACATGCCTTTTCCCATTGTAGGTGACATCCTTTGGCTGGTCATAACCGCACTCGCCGCCGGCCTGCTCAGTTTTGGCCTGATGATTTACTATGTCATTCACGCCATTCAAAACCCACAGGTATACACAAACGAAAAAATCGTCTGGGTCATCCTGTTCGTGACGGTCAGTGTGATCGCTTTCCCCATTTACTGGTATCTGCGGATCTGGAAAAGACATGAAATCATCACCATGTCCGCAACGTAAGGATAGATGATTCCCGGCAACAGAAGGTTGTCAAAGGAAAAAAACAAAGTGGAAATTATCCGCAATGTCACCTGAATGAAGTAAAGGGACTTGGCGGCCGGAGGGTCTCCTCGCTGCGCTGGGGTAATCCTTCGGGGAAAACAAAGGGAAAATTTGCGGGCCGGAGGGTCTCCTCGCTGCGCTGCGGTGACCCTCCGGGGAAAAAGCGAGGAAAGTACGCTGCGGTTTCCTTTAGCTGAATTTCTTCGCGTCTTCGAGAAACTTCGCAAGGCCGAGATCGGTCAGCGGATGCTTGAGTAGCCCCAGGATGGAATCAAGGGGGCAGGTACAGACATCCGCCCCTGCTTCCGCCGCCTTCACAATATGCAGGGCATTGCGTATGGAAGCTGCCAGGATTTCCGTTTTGTAACCTTGCAGGGTATAAATATGGGAGATCTGTGAAATCAGTTCCATGCCGTCCCAGGAGCTGTCGTCAATGCGTCCAATAAACGGGCTCACATAGGTGGCCCCTGCTTTCGCTGCCAGGATCGCCTGCCCCGCTGAGAATACCAGGGTGCAGTTTGTTTTGATCCCATTCTGGGAAAACCATTTGAGTGCCTTGATGCCGTCTTTGATCATGGGCACTTTCACCACGATATTGGGATGAATGGCCGCCAGTTTCCTGCCCTCTTCAACGATGCCATTGAAATCCGTGGAAATCACTTCCGCACTCACATCTCCATCCACCAGATCACAGATGGTTTCGTAGTGCTTCATCACCGCTTCCTGGCCTTTTACGCCTTCCCTGGCCATGAGGGACGGATTGGTGGTTACACCATCGAGAATACCCAATTCGTAAGCTTCCTTAATCTGGTCCAGGTTGGCGGTATCGATGAAAAATTTCATGGGAAATATTTGAGTGGTTGGTTTTGGACGATGGCTAAAATTAATTCGCGAATTCGCTTCAACGCAAATTCGCGAATTAAAAAACGGCAGGTGATTTACATCGCACCGCTCAACCACCTACCCTTGCTGCCTTCCGGCCCTGGGGGAGTTCAGCAGGAGCTGGTCGTGTAAGACCTGCCGGCGGCAAAGATAAGGGAAAAGGGAGAATTTTACGAACGCCGGGAGGTTAATTGATTAGCTCATTGGCTGATTAGCTGATTAACTCATTAAGTAAAAGCTCAATGCGCTAATGAGCCAATGAGCTAATGAGCTAATCAGCCAATGAGCTAATCCCCTTACTCCGCCCAACTCATGGTATAATCCGGGTTTTCGATGGCCAGGGCCTGCTTGGTGATCATCAGCGGGTGAAAAGTGTCCACCATGACGGCCAGTTCCGCTGTTTCTTTTTTCCCGATCGACTTCTCCACTGCGCCCGGATGCGGCCCATGGGGTATGCCGGCCGGGTGGAGGGTGATCATGCCGCGGGTGACGTACTTCCTGCTCATAAAATCTCCATCCACATAATACAGGACTTCGTCAGAGTCTATGTTGCTGTGGTTATAAGGCGCCGGGATCGCCTGCGGGTGGTAATCATACAACCTGGGTACAAAAGAACAGACCACGAAATTATGCGCTTCAAAAGTCTGGTGCACCGGTGGCGGCTGATGAACCCTGCCCGTGATGGGCTCAAAATCATGGATGCTGAATGCATATGGATAGCAGCAACCGTCCCAACCCACCACGTCAAAGGGATGATGCCCGTAATGCAGTCCGTACATCACGCCCTTCTTCTTGGCGCGAATGAGGAAATCCCCCTGCTGGTCGAAAGTCCGGAGCTCAGATGGCGGCCGGATATCCCGTTCACAAAAGGGCGAATGTTCCAGCAGCTGCCCATGCCTGCTCATATAGCGCTTTGGGTAACGTATAGGGCTAAACGATTCTACAATAAACAATCGATTTCGGTTTGTATTGAAGGTCACCTGGTAAATGGTGCCCCTGGGAATCACCAGGTAATCACCCGGATTAAACGCCAGGTTTCCGTACTGCGAATGCAGCACGCCGGTCCCCTCGTGCACAAAAATCATTTCATCCGCATCCGTGTTTTTGTAAAAATAATCGTGCATGCTCTCCATCGGTGCCGAGAGTACAATGTGGCAATCATTATTCACCAGTACCGGAACCCTGCTGGCCAGGTAGTCCTTGATGGGCAGGATATTAAACCCCTCAAAACAACGGTGTTTCAGCATTTTTTCCTCAGCGATCTCCGGCGCCACGGAATACTGGGGTTCCGTGCGGATGATCTGTGTGGGCGGATGGCAGTGATAGAGCAGGGAGTAATCATCTGAAAATCCTTCCGTGGAAAAAAGCTGCTCTGAATAAAGCTGACCATCAGGTCTGCGAAACTGGACATGTCGCTTCGGCGGGATCGTTCCCAAACGCTGGTAATGGGGCATGGCAATCTCTTTACTAACTGTATATTTATCGCAAAGATACAGATACATTGACTCGGATTGGACTGATTTCAGACACGCATGGCTTCCTGGACGAAAAAGTCTTCAAGCATTTTGAACAGGTGGACGAGATCTGGCATGCAGGAGATTTTGGATGCATCGAACTCGCTCAGACCCTCTCCACATTCAAACCCCTCCGCGGCGTCTATGGCAACATCGACGGTCCCGAACTGCGCCACCGTTTCCCCGAGGCCCTGACCTTTTCTTGTGAAGCCCTACCCGTGTTGATGATCCATATCGGCGGCTATCCGGGCCGTTACAGCAAGGAAGCAAAAGCCCTGCTCAGCAGTCAACACCCCGGCCTGTTCATCAGCGGCCATTCCCATATCCTCAAAATCATGTATGACAAGGCCTTTCAATGCCTCCATATCAACCCGGGCGCAGCTGGCCGCCACGGATGGCACAAAACCAGGACCCTGGTGAAGTTTGTGGTGGACCAGCGGGAGATCCGGGATTGCGAAGTGGTGGAACTGGGTAGTAGATAGTGGGGTATGGGTCGATGTTGGATGATAGATGGTTGATGATTGGGGGTTGTGGGTCGGGGTTTTGGGGTAGAAAACGGTGCTCTTCATGCCTATGACCTGAAACCAATCAGACTGCCACTCAGCACAACGATCCGCCATTCAGCAAAGTCTGGTTCAGGAAATTCAGCAAGATTGTATATTACCGTTCCAAACACTGCATATGACCAAAACCAGATTGATCCTGCCCTTTGCCGTACTCTGCGCATTCGGGGCACCCGCATTTGACCTTTTTTTCCCCGAAGCAGGAACGGACGGGGCCCACCATCGAGGTAGCGCCTATTCGTTGTCCGGAAAACAGCATTCATACACTGACCAGGCCATACCGCTGGTCAAAGGCAGAGGAGCCGGGGTGCCCTTTTCGGATACGACAAAAAAAGATACCCTCGTGTACACGCCATTCAAGGATCTCCCGCTGAAACCGGAGCGGGAAGTCAAATTCAACACTTCCGAAGGTACCTGGATGAGCGTGGACGTCAGCCCGGACGGACAGACCATCGCATTCGACCTCCTGGGCGATATCTACACCATTCCCATCGGCGGAGGCAAAGCCACCCAGGTCACTTCGGGCATCGCATACGAAACCCATCCCAGGTTCAGCCCTGACGGGAAGAAAATACTTTTCACGAGCGACCGGACGGGAAGTGATAACATCTGGTATATCGACCGGGAAAAGCAGGATACCGTCCAGGTTACCAAAGACCGTGTGGACGATTTTCCTTCGGCCGTCTGGACACCCGATGGTGAGTATATCATCGCTTCCAAAGGCAGGCGCATCCCCAAACTCTGGATGTACCATAAGGATGCAGGAGGCGGCATTCAGCTCAATGATCAGCCGGCCGGCATCAAAAGCATCGACCCATTCGTCAGTGCCGATGGCAAGACGGTTTACTACAGTTCACGTGCGGGATCATGGAACTATAACGCCCTTTTGCCGCAATACCAGATCAGCACCTATGACAGGGAAAAAGGAACGTCAAACACCATCACCACGCGTTATGGATCTGCCTTCACCCCCACACTCTCCAGGGATGGGCAATGGATGGTCTATGGTTCACGATGGGAAGACAAAACCGGCCTGGTTTTGCGCAACATGAAAACCGGCGATGAGAAATGGCTGGCGTATCCCGTGCAACGCGATGAACAGGAATCGATCGCCCCGCAGGGTGTGCTGCCCGGCATGGCTTTTACGCCGGATAATAAGGCCCTCGTTGCATCCTACGGCGGTAAGATCTGGCGGGTACCTGTGGACGGTAGCAAGCCCACAGAGATTCCCTTCAATGCAGAGGTAAGACTGGAGATGGGACCAAGGCTCTATACGAGCTATCCGGTGAGCGACAGCTCACATCAGCTTGCCACCCAGATCAGGGATGCGGTACCTTCTCCTGACGGAAAGCGACTAGCCTTCACCGTACTTAACCGGCTCTATGTGATGGATTACCCCAAAGGAACACCGGTCAGGCTGACCGCACATAACCATACAGAAGCCATGCCCGCGTGGAGCCCCGATGGAAGCCAGATCGCCTTCGTGACCTGGGACGAAAAAGAAGGCGGCCACATCTACAAAATAGCCTCGAATGGAAAAACGGCCCCGGTCAGACTGACCACCGCCGCCGGTTTCTATATGCAGCCGGCCTGGAGCTATAACAACCGCATCGCATTCTTCAAAGCACCCGTGCGCCTTTTTAGAGACGCCGAGGACCCCTTTTACAGCGGCGCGGAAGCAGACCTGGTATGGATGCCGGCCAATGGTGGCACCATCCAGAAAATTTCCTCCGCCAATAACAAAGGCAATGTGCATTTCACCAAAGACACTGCCCTCGTCTTCCTGAACACAGGAAATGGTTCCCTGATCTCGATCCGTTGGGATGGGACAGATGAAAAAACCTATGCCCGAATCACCGGCATCACTACCTACGGAAGCAACCCCGAAGAAGAACACGGGTCCGGACACACAGAATCCGGAATGCAGAATCCGGAATCCGCAATCGATTTTGTCATGGGCAAACCCCGCATGAGTGCGGATCCACTAAACCATTGCATGCTGCCAGAATCCGCCAGTATGAAAGAACCACAGCCAATGCCTTCTTCGGCAAGTACCATCCTCATGGCACCGCAGGGCGACAAGGCAGTTGCGCAGGTGAACAACAATATTTATGTGGTGACACTCCCCCAGGCCGGCAAAGTGGCCAATATCAACGTGGGCATGCCCACTGCTGCGGCATTTCCTGCGCGACAGCTTACCGAAATTGGTGGTGAATTTCCCGCCTGGGAAGCCAATGGAAAAAGGATTCACTGGAGCCTCGGCAATGGCCACTGGATTTACGACGTTTCCCGAGCACAATTCCTGGAGGACTCCATGAAAGCGGCTAAAAAAGTGGAAGACAGGCGAAAGGCGGATTCTGTCAAAGCCCTGATCGCTGCAGGCCCGGAGGCGAAGAAACTGGCCGATTCGCTTTCGAAGAAACGAGCAGATTCCATCACCGCGCTGATCAAAAAAGATACTACCTATGCCCGCAAAGACAGTCTGGAAAAAGCGGCCAAAAAGAAAGAAGGCAAGTATGAACCCGAAGAAAACCAGGTGAAGGTTTATTTCAAACGAGACATGCCTTCTGGTTCCATCCTGCTCAAAAACGCGCGCATCATTACGATGAAGGGAGACGAAGTGATTGAACAGGGGGATATCCTCATAGTCAACAACCGCATCAAAGCCGTGGGCAGAAGCGGTTCCCTGGATGTTCCGAAAGACGCAAAAGTGATCGACTGCAGCGGTAAAACCATAACCCCTGGGTTCGTAGATACCCATGCCCATATGTGGCCTTTCTGGGGACTGCATAAAAACCAGATCTGGATGTACGCGGCCAACCTCGCCTATGGCGTAACCACCACCCGCGATCCCCAGACCGGCACCTCGGATGTGCTCACTTATGGGGATATGGTGGATGCCGGCATGATGGCCGGTCCACGTGTATACAGCACAGGACCAGGAGTTGGATTCTGGATGTATAACCTGCGCGACCTGGACCAGACCCGCAATGTCCTGAGGCAGTACAGCAAGTACTACAATACCAAAACCATCAAGATGTACCTGGTGGGCAATCGCCAGCACCGTCAGTGGATCATCATGGCTGCTAAGGAACAGGGGCTCATGCCAACCACCGAAGGGGGCCTGGATTACAAACTGAACATGACGCAGTTGTTCGACGGGTACCCGGGCCATGAACATTCCATTCCCATTTACCCGCTCTATAAAGACGTGACCAGGACAATAGCAGAGTCGAAGATGACGGTAACACCTACCCTGTTGGTTGCCTACGGCGGACCTTGGGCAGAGAACTATTATTACACCACCCAAAGTCCTGTCAAGGACCCCAAACTCAACCGGTTCACGCCCTACGAAGAACTAAGCGCCAAAGCGCGCCGCCGTGCAGGTGGACTGGGCGGCTGGTTTACAGAAGAAGACCATGTATTTCCCAAACACGCGCAAGGCATCAAATCCATCGTGGAACAGGGCGGCCTGGCGGGTATTGGCTCTCATGGTCAACTGCAGGGACTTGGCTATCATTGGGAACTGTGGAGCGTGGCCAGCGGTGGCATGAAACCACATGACGCCCTGAAGGTGGCCACGATCCTGGGTGCTACGGCCATTGGACTGGACCGCGACCTCGGTTCCATCGAAACCGGAAAGCTGGCAGACCTGGTGATCATGGCTTCCAATCCGCTGGAGAATATCCGGAATTCCAACACCATCACACATGTAGTGAAAAACGGACGCCTCTATGACGGAAATACCCTGGACGAGATCCTGCCCACACCACGAAAATTGGACACCAGCGGCTGGACAAAAGAAGCTCCCAAAGTAACCACAACAGTCCTGCAGTAAATACGGCTGACTGCGATTCGCACAAAATCATAGAACACATCAACAGAGGGCCCCATCCAGCCAGGGCCCTCTTTTTTTTGGACTTGGCAAATTGTTTAAATCTCTACATTTGACAAATCACCATGGTCAAAATTTTTCATGTTTTCGCCTTAGTCTGCACCACGGTCTTTTTCTTTTTTCCACCTGCCGATTTACAGGGTCAGTCAAAAAGAAAAAATCGTGGGATCATGAGAGATACGCTGGATGGAAAACTGGATTTTAGTCGCTTCCTGCTTGATGCGCATGGCTTTATCCCGGTCCCTGTAATCATCACCGAACCGGCACTCGGAAATATCGGCCTGGCCATTGCACCGCTTTTTCTAAAACCCAAAAAAGAAATTCCAAAAGACGCGGGTTACGTTCCACCAGACATTACAGCCGGGCTTGCAATGATTACGGCAAATGGCAGTTGGGCATTAGGAGCCATGAGAATCGGGAGTTTCCCAAAAGCAGGCATCAAATACAGGTTTGGTTTAGCCTATGCGGACATCAATCTGAATTACTACAGAACGCTTCCATCGCTGGGTGAACAGGAACTGACATTCAATTTCAGAGCCTTGCCGCTTTTTGGATCCATATCCAAAAAGATCACCAGGAACGGACTTTATGCAGGTGTTCAATACGTGTTTGCTGATTTAAAGGTTAAGCCGCTTTTCAACGGAAACCTGCCCGAATTTATCAAACCAAAAGACCTCGATAACCAGGTTGGGACGCTTGGTGTTTTTGCAGACTGGGACAGAAGGAACTCGATTTTTACCCCGGACAAAGGATTCCGGGCAAACTTCACATTTGACTTCAACGACAATTGGACAGCCAGCGATTTCAACTACCAATCTCTCTCGGTGACCACCAACTGGTTTTTCCCTGTCCGTAAATCCTGGATCAGCGGGTTAAGACTGGAATGGAACCATATCTTCGGATCTCCTCCGTTCTATTTATATCCAAGTATCATCCTGCGGGGAATTCCATTTGGACGTTACCAGGGACAGGCCGTATTGATCACAGAAACAGAACAGCGCTTTGATTTGAACAAGAGGTGGAGTGTTTTAGGGTTTGCCGGGTATGGAAGAACGTTTACAGGGGACGATGCCTACATCGATCCGCAGAACGTTTACAATATTGGCACTGGATTTCGCTACTTAATTGCCCGCTCTTTTAGAATCCGTACGGGTATTGACGTTGCGATGGGGCCCGACAGCTGGGGATGGTATATTGTGTTTGGGCATAACTGGAATCGATGATCTCAAAAGATCAGTGTCCGATCCTCCGCAAACCAAAGTGAATATTTTCTTCATGTCTGATGAATCATCGAACCTTGAAATAAAACACTGCATATGAGTTCCCGTCGCCAGTGGCTTCAACAAATGGCCATCACCACCACCGGTCTTGGTATCCTGCCAGAGCTTAAGGCAAGAAACCTGAACGCAAGACCAGGCGCAGATCAGCTGATCCTGCTCAACAGCAATGAAAACGCATTTGGCCCATCGCCTCTGGCCATAAAGGCAATGACCGAAGCCGCTGCTCGATCAAACAGATACCCGGACGACTATCTGCCCGATTTCCGGAAAAAACTGGCAACGCACTGGGCTGTTGCTCCTGAAAACATCGCGATGGGTGGCGGCGCTACGGAAATCATCGCTCTAACCTGCCAGATGCTGGGGGCCCGTGGAACAGGGAATATCGTTACCTCTACCCCTTCCTACCAGGTTTGGCACAGACAGGCAGCGGTTTGTGGACTCACCATCCAACAGGCTCCGCTGAACGATATGCGGCAGTTCGACCTTGATGCAATGGCCCAAAAAACAAATTCGGAGACACGCATGGTTTACGTCTGTAACCCAAACAATCCCACCGGTCTCGCACTTCCCTTTGAGCCCATGCGCGCACAGGTGCTTGAAATGAGCAAGAAAACCATGGTGATGGTGGACGAAGCATATACTGAACTCGCTGAAATACCTTCCATGGCAACGGATGCCGCCAAAAACCCCAACCTGCTGGTGGTGAAAACCTTCTCCAAAGTGTATGGCCTTGCCGGCGCACGTTTGGGGTACGCCATCGGGCACCCTGACGCGATTGCAAAAATTTCCGCCCTGCAGGGCTGGCGCGATGTCTCCGTGAGCATGGTCACCTGCGCCGCGGCATCCGCATCACTGGACGATACGCAATTTGTCAAAGACTGCATCCGGCGGACGGCAGCAAACCGTGACACCTGCTACAAAACACTTAACGAACTGGGACTTCCCTACCTTCCTTCACAAACCTCCTTTATCCTGTTTGATATCGGCAAACTGAAGGGTGATTTCTCGCAACGCATGGAGGCAGAGAAAATCATGGTCCAATACCGGGATCATTTCAACGGCAAATGGTGCCGCGTGAGCATGGGCACGGAAACGGAAATGGGCCTTTTTTGCAAGGCGCTGAGGAAAATTAGCGCGTAGTTGGTGGATGATCGATGGTAGGTGGTAATTGGCAGATGCCAGTAAAATGGCTTTTCTGCGCTTTTACTACTCAATTACTGCATATACGAACATATGCATTGGATAACCAATGACGCATATAAATACCTTGCGCCGATCCATCATCCACAAACTACATCCCAGGAAACCAGGTCCTTCCCACTTCGGCGCGGAACGGCCAGGGAATTGCCACGAGGATCGCAATCAACGCGATGAGAAAATAAAGGGTGGCCTTGGTGTACTTCATCTTGTCTGTAAAAGGCTTTTTCGACAGCCTGTATCCCATGGTAATGAATACAATTGCCAACAACATCAGGAGCGGATGCTCTACCAGGAAAAAACGAAGACCTTTATTAGACATAACCGACTCCCCCTCAGGCAGCGCCGGGTGGGTAAACCATCCGATCCTGCCCCAGAGGACCTGGTAAATGCCCAGGAGCCCGGTTACATGAGACACAATCATTGTGATCAGCCAAATCTTGCGATCACCCTGCTGAAAAACACTGCCCGATTTCCAACCCGTATAGGCCCTGAAAAGAGACCATACCAACAAAAACAGAATGACCCAGCGAAGCAGATTGTGCAGGTGAACGAGTCCAGTATCCATATTTATTTTTTTTGCTCGACGGCATTCCTTTGGAAAGCCACCCCGAATTGATTTTTACAAAAGGTTGGCATATCTTATGAATGCCTCCGCTAAAATAAAGGCAAGTTGCCAATCTTCCAGATAATGTTTTACTGCTGCCTGCGTATCCACTCGAAAAGCCTGAGCGCATCCGCGGCTTTGAACAATTCCGTACCCTCATTCATCGTAGCCGCCGTGCCGCAGGCCACACCCATCATGACCATCTCCTCCGGACCCATGCCCTGCTGCAAGGCATGCACCATGCCGGCCACCATGCTGTCTCCAGCGCCTACCGTGCTTCTCCTGGGCACCGCAGGAGCTGGAATGAGGCGATAGCTGTCCCGTTGCACCAACATCGCGCCGGTTGCACCCATGGACACCACCACCAGTGAGGCCTTTCCTTCCTGAATAAGCGACTGTGCAGCTTCGTCCACCTCGTCCAATTGCAATTCCATTTGTCCATTGAGCGCGGACAGTTCCCGGAGATTGGGTTTCACCAGGTACACGCCCCCCTGGATGCCTTTCACAAGGGCTTCGCCACCGGTATCCAGGATGAATTTCGATTCCCGGTCAGCAACCAGCTTCCCGATGGAGGCATAGAAATCTTTGGGTATCCCTATGGGTAAGCTGCCGCTGGCTACCACGATTTCAGGAAAAGGATTCAAGTCTTGCAACTGAAGCATGAACTGCTTTTGGACGGTTGCGGAAATTGTTGGGCCCTCCAGAACAAGCCTGTATTGGTGATGTGATGAATTTTCGGAGATCACGATGCTCTCGCGGGTTTCAGCTTCCGCGTTCACAACGAGCGATGGGATTTGCTCCCTTTCCATCAATTCCTGAAGGTAGGCGCCGGTGCGCCCCCCGGACAGCACCATCGCCAGGGCATCTCCGCCAAGCCTGCCAATAGCTTTGGCCACGTTGATGCCGCCACCGCCGGGGTCCACGCGGGGATTGGCGCAACGTAGTTTATGATCCGGCACCAGCCGGTCAACGAAATAGTTTTTGTCGATCGTGGGATTGAGGGTGATGGTCAAAACTGATCTCATGGCTGGTCATTTATCCGCTCCTAAGATACCGGTTCCAGGTCAGCCGCCTCAGCCTATCTACTCCACCCAGTCGGCCAGGAAAACATTGGTGTCCCGGGTCCCTCCATTGTTCCGATTGCTGCAGAAAACAATTTTCCTGCCATCCGGACTGAACATGGGAAAGGCGTCGAAACCTTTATCCTTGCTCACCTTCAGCAGGTTGCTGCCGTCTTCATTCATGGTGTAGAGGTTAAAGGGAAATCCGCGCATGTATTCATGGTTGGACGCAAAAATAATCCGCTTGCTGTCGGGCATATAAGCAGGAGCCCAATTGGCCTGGCCAAAATTGCTGACCTGGCGTGCGTTGCTGCCATCTGCGTCGGCCACCCAGACTTCCATCCGCGTGGGTGCTACCAGGTTCTCTTTCAACAGATCCTTGTACTCTTTGATTTCTTCATCCGTTCTGGGACGGGAAGCACGCCAGATAAGTTTTTTTCCGTCCGGGCTGAACCATGCGCCACCGTCGTAACCCAGCATATTGGTGACGCGGGTGGTTTTTCCGGATTTCAGGTCCATGATATATAAATCAAGATCACCGTCACGTATAGACGTAAAGAGCATTTTCTTTCCATCCGGTGAAATGGTAGCCTCCGCATCATACCCGGGGGTATTTGTGAGCTGCTTGACGATTTTGCCGTTATAATCGGCCATGAAAATATCATAGCTTTCGTACAATGGCCAGATATAGCGGTTGCCGTACCTGCTGCGGTCGGGCACCGGTGGGCAATCGCCACTTCCCAAATGCGTAGACGCATAGATGATATGTTTGCCATCCTTGAGGAATGCTCCGCAGGTGGTCCTGCCCTTCCCGGTGCTCACCAGCCTGGCTTCAAAAGACTTGTCGGCTTCCGGAACTTTTCCGATGTACATCTGGTCACAGGCGATTCCTTCCTTTGGGTTGGTTTTCTGAAAAATCAGCCACTGCCCATCGAAGCTGAAATAAGCCTCTGCATTATCCCCTCCAAAAGTCAGTTGTTGCACATTGCGCAGGTGGGACTCCTCCGGATACAGGACGGTGTCCCCCTGCGGAACGGCCATCCGCATGCCAGGAGCTTTTTCAATATGAGGTATTGCGATGGCTTCCGGGGACAGCTTGTTTCCGGCGATGTTCAGCGCCACAATGGGAAGAAAAGAGAGCAGCAGAATGTACGGGATCTTACTCATATGTTCAATGGTCCATTTTAGTGCTGCAAAGTTATCCGTACAAGCAGCGCGCTTTGTCAGGATTCTGTCACAGTTTACAGCTTTCCCTTCGTAATTTTGCGCATGACTGTTTCCCTCAGACGCTTTTTTTTCCTGCTAATGTCATGGCCCCTGCTCCAGTCCTGTGGTTCCGGCAGCCAGGAAACCCAGTCGGCGAATACTGCCCCCAAAGACACCCTGCAGTGGTTGCAGGAAACCCTGAAAGCTCATCCGGACTCCCTGAAGACCCGCATCGAACTAAGCAACTGGCTGAAACGCAGGGGCAGCCTGGATTCCGCGCTCATGCCCCTGG